>Ga0206127_1000266_pt1 | contig 67982 bp, 54 predicted proteins | sample Helgoland_Spring_6_FD_148646 | JGI IMG/M metagenome (GOLD analysis project Ga0206127, IMG submission 148646) | Pelagic subsurface seawater microbial communities from Kabeltonne, Helgoland, North Sea - Helgoland_Spring_Bloom_20160419_1 | ecosystem: Environmental > Aquatic > Marine > Epipelagic ...
CGGTGATCGAATTACCTGCGCCGGTGGCGCTGTGGCGGCAGATCTGGCGGCCTATATTATTGAGCGCCATCTCGGGCAAACCTGGGCACGCAAGAGCTTGCGAATACTGGTTATGGATCATCCGCGACCGGCTAATACACCTCAGCCTCAACCCGGAAACGACTACGAAGTCAGCAACCCACTGGTTAACCGCGCACTGTTACTCATGGAACAAAATTTGAGTCGGCCCCTGTCCAGCGACGAACTGGCCTCGCGTCTGAGCATTTCAAAGCGACAGCTAGAGCGCCTGTTTAACCACGAAATGGGGTTGAGCCTGCAAAAATTTTATCGCACCATGCGCCTGCGCTACGGCATGTGGCTGCTGCAGAATACCAGCAGAACCATCACAGACATTGGCCAGGACTGCGGGTTCTCTGACACTGCGCACTTTTCCCGAGCTTTTCGCGCTGTGTTCAACAAGACTCCGACCGATTATCGATAGTACTTTGCCAACTAGTTTGAGTTCGCATGACTTCCTAAATCGCGGTTTTAATCAGTCCAACTTGATTTTACCTCGTACAGCTTTTTAATTTGTTCTTGTGGTTGCTCTGGAGACGGCAAAGATAATTCCGGTACAATTTTTTTGACTTTAAAGTACTTAACATTAAAATCCGTAGCTCTCCCTCTTGTCTAATACTTCCTCGATAAAGTCTGATTTTGCAGCCCTGTATTCAACCATGAGCTTTCCATCAAAAGCTTTCTTTAATTCATTATATTCATTTTTTAACTTATTAGATTTAAGTAGCATATTCTGGAAAATTAAAAAACCGAAATCATTCTCTAAACTTAGTGCAAGTTGTATTCCGACATTCGGAATGGAAGAATCATCTTTAAAGCTTGCAAATGACGAATTAAATTCCACACCTGAATTAATTTCATAACTCTCGTTAAAATAATTAAACAGTTGCTGAAAATTAGAAGAATTTGCAATAACTAAAATATCCAAATCTCCTTTCGTGAGTAAACCATCAACTGAACTACTACCAATATGTATAGTACTTACATCAGGAAAACGTTGCTTAATCTCACTTACTATTTCATTATAAGCACTTCCAATGCTTTCTTTAATAGAAGATGAATTAACAAAGGTTACTATTTTGTTTTTATCTATCACTTACTATCATCCTTACACACTTTGCTGATGTCCTTGTCGATATCCTGTAGCCGCAAGGAGCAATAGCTATAAGGCAAAAACCGCTTACGGTGTTCCTGTTTGAGAAATTTTTTTATGAGTTCCCAACATCTGTTACAAGTTGTTTTTGTTTATGACTGAGGACCAGCAGAATAATTGATATCGTAATAGACAAAGACTGAAGCCAAGGACTAAAGCCAAGCTCTACCTGTTGTGCAGCTAAGGACAAAAATAGAAAAACCATAGCGCCCCACCACAAGGCTATTTTTCTCTTATTATCTCTTGACCACGTTTTACAAAGTGCACAGTTGTATCGAGTCAGTCCCTTACCTAGTTGTTCTTCTTCCGCAACTCTAAGGATTTTCTTACAATTTGGGCAATTCATTTTTGTTACTCCTTTAACTTATGACACCGACGCAATGGGCCTTTTTTGTGTAACGGAGTTTTGCTAAATAATAGCGCAACCTTATTTGCTTTTTTATTTATTATAAACATCTCTAGCCACCATATACACTTCATCACCCGAGAAAAGATTGCTAATAGTTGCCTCGACTTCCGCCCCCAACACTTTTCGGTAGATACTTTGCGCGTGGTTGTCGGCTCTGGTACTGACAAGAATTAGCTTGACGCTGGAGCCTACGGAACCAAGCTGCTCTTTTACCTGTTGTAGTGACTGCTCAATAAGTAACTGTCCAAGCCCTCTGTTTTGTTGACTGGGGTCGATAGCTATTTGCTCAAGCTCAACAACAGCCTCAGGGCGAAAGCCACTTTTTTGTGCCCAAATAATATAACCTTGTATCTGATGACCTTGCTCAATAACAAAGCAAAGTGTTCTTGGGGCAGCTTTGAGAGTACAAGAAAGCCATGCTTTTGAATGCCTTTGGCGAGGGAAGGCATTGGTATGAACCATTGCGACCTCGCCCAAATCGTCCTCACGCATGGATCTTACAATCATATTCGACCACGTAGCTCACTAAATTATTTGTCGCTGGTTGAGTTTACAAAACGGGCCGCTTAATATGAATTAGCTCATTGAATGAATGGTACTAATTCAAGAGAAGTGTGAGCGCGAATTGACGTAATTATGTGTCATTGCTTGGGAACTCGGTGCGCATGAGCTGGGTCCGGCACAATTTCGGAATAGCATGCCACCAGAATACTAGCAGCGACTGTTAGCAACAAACCTAAGCCTCCCAACCAATACATCTCTCTACTAAACATGAACCAGAGGACACCAAATGACCCTAAAGACAACGCATCCTGAAAGAGATAGGTTTTGCGGCTAAACTGCATGTATGACTTACATTGCGGACACTCAGCACCATTCCAACGTGAGATGGTAAGCTTTCGAGTGACAGGTATGTTTCTGCCACAAACTTTACACCCATTGCTCATAATTTAGTTCTCCGACACATAGCGTCGCAAATGCGGGCGGCCGATAGGCAGTCCGAGCGAAACGACAGTGGGTTTCGCCTTAATATACAGCATATCACTCGCCATCTGGCTTTTTACCTATATTGCCAATGAATCTCACTAGTAAGCCGCCTGCGACACAAACAACAATGTTTAGCGCGAAACCATGTAATGTAAAGTTTCCGGCGTAAACCTGCACCAAAGACATACCAACTACAGGGCCTAATGCTATGAGTAAAACTTGCCTGTAGCTCATCGTCTATGCCTAATAACGCCGCGCTTTGCGGCAAATTTGGAGCCGCCGGAAAACCAGTTCGACGACATGTGCTTGTTATATACCCATAAATTTTGAATAGAAACGGAACAATAATTAATACTGCTAGTAACCAGAATGATATTTCCCAAAACATAAGTTAACTCCTTTTAAATATAACGCAGTAATAACCGGCTGCGTTCTGGCGAAACCACGCTTGTAGCTGTCCGGCGACCATAGGGAGCGAAGTTCATTGATTTGTTATATTTTTTATCTGGGATTTAAATGTTAACTCATCTCTTATTCCAATTCTATTACCATCCGGGTCATAGATATTTATAGTAGACCCCCAGCTATTCTTTACAATTACAGCCTCAATATCATGACTTCTTAATTTTTCTTGGGCTGCTTCAATATCAGGAACATTAAATCGAAGTTTTGTAGAATTTTGCTCCATAGATTTACCTTTACTTTGAGCTACTCCCCCAGTTTCAATCATCAAGTACGCCCCGCCAAAATCAAAGCACGTAAGGTTAAAATCCCCATCTGTTTCTTGGAACATAATTGGCAAATTGAAAACCTCTTTATAAAAGGCTACACAATCTTTGTAATTCTCAGTATTCAATATTATCCCAGTCCTTAAAATTTCCACTGTATCTCCTTATGAAATGTAACATCTGTATATTGCGCATGCGATTTAGCCGCTTTCACTGTTTTAGGAAAGTGGCGATCATTATTCGGGTTGCTTGGTTTTTACTCATGATTCTCGGATTCCTTTCCAAAACAAGGCGCGTATGCGCATTTAAGTTGTGTGGGCTTTGCGTTGATTGTCTGTTTTAAACTAACCTACTAATTTATTGAGTAATTTAAAAAGAAAATTCAATTATGTATAGCTTTATCTTAGAGTGCGCACAAACTTTGTCAATGAGTAGAACATCCCAAAGCAGTGCTCAGCATGCATCAGTTGTCATCACCAATATTCAGGAAAGACCAGTCGCCGTCTTCCATGGCTTGTGCGAAGCTATCAGCTTTATCCCTTAACATTTCGGCCTCTATGGGTAATCGACCGTGGCTTATATTGGAATCGACTATTCTTTGTGCGTGATCGGGGTACCGGTCAATTAACATTTGCTTTGACCAGTTTATAGCAAGCGCGGTGTAATCGATGTTGGGACCGTACTCAGTGGTAGTGGAGCGTAGCATTTTCAATGCTGTCCCTAGAACCTCAAGTCTATCCTCAGGTTTGTCTGCCGAGTGATCATAGGCGTTTGCAAAAATTGAATATACTTCATCCTTACTAATTTCCCCGCTGTTAACACGATCTAGAGGAAGTGACTTGAGCGCTGCCATTGGATGGCCGTTGTCCTTTGCGAGCTGCATGTTGGTCGCATACGCTTCTAACAGATCAATGCCCACAAGATATTGGTTTAGCTCCACACAGCGAGCCAGCCGCTCTAAAAACCACATTGTGAAGCCATTTGCTGGGTATGTAAGCTCAGGTGGTTGCGAATCAGTCATTGCTAGATCTAGATCATCTTGACTGCTGATACGAGATGAAAAAGTGCACTCTTTTAACAATCCTGTTAATGCATATTGGCTTTCAGCGTCAGTCTCTGCTTTTAGCTCATGGGCTTTGTATGCCTCAAGCATTTCAGCTGCTTCAGTCGCAAATGCAGAGGTTATGCTTGCATAAGAGGCATAGTCTATATCCGTGACTCTACGCTCTCTGGTGACCGACGTTGTTAATTCTGGTGTGACATCCGGAGACTCTGCTCGGTTAGGGTCTGCGGGCGTATGGTGGGAAAAAATAAAAGGTTGTTTAATTGGATCATTGTGGCGGGGCTTTTCGTCATAGAAACCGTAGAGGCCAAACCCAATGACGGTGGCTATGAGCGTAGCCAGTAATACTCTTGTTTTGCTCATACGTATCTATACCGCTTTCACTGTTTAAGGCAAGCGACGAAAAGTGTTCGGGTTACTTGGTTTTTACTCATGATTCTCGGATTCCTTTCCAAAACAAGGCGCGTATGCGCATTTAAGTTGTGTGGGCTTTGCGTTGATTGTCTGTTTTAAACTAATCTAATGGTTTATTAAACAATTTAAAAAGACAATTCAATTCTGCATAGCTTTATCTTAGAGTGCGCATAAATTTTGTCAATGAGTAGAATATCCTAGAGCCATGCGCAGGGGCTAGGTCAGCGCGCGCCGCTCGCTGCTGGGGGGCTTGCCGTAGAGGTCACTGTAGCACTTGCTAAAATGGGGTGCGGTGGAAAAGCCACAGCTAATGGCCACATCGATAACGGGAATAGAGGTTTGCAGTAGTAGCAATCGAGCTCTGGACAAACGCAGTTCCAGGTAATATCGCGACGGCGCGCAGTGAAGGTATCGATTGAATAAGCGCTCCAGCTGTCGTCGAGAGATACCAACGTACTCAGACACTTCATCGAGGGTCAGTGGTTCTTCAATGTTACTCTCCATCAGGGTCACGGCGTCCACCAACTTGGGCTGGCTGGCACCAATCAGGTATTTGAGTGGTGCCCGTTGTGCGTCCTTTTCGGTGCGCACGCGATCACAGGTAAATTGCTCGGAGATCTGCTGAACCAACTGGTGACCATGAATACTGGCAATGAGGTTTAACATTAAATCAATGGAGCTTATGCCACCAGAACAGGTGTATCGATCCCGATCAATAACAAAAATACTGGAGGAAATTTCTAGCTTCGGAAACTCTTCTCGCAGACTGGCAAGGTTTTCCCAGTGAATGGTGCTGCGATAGCCATCCAATAAGCCTGCAGCTGCCAATGCATAGCTTCCCGTGCAGATGCCACCCATAGGAATTTTTCGTTTAGCGATTTTGCGCAAGGTCTCGGCGAGGGTCTTAGTGCAATACTTTTTGACCGAATAACCACCACAGACCATGAAGATATTGGCCTGCTCGGTTTGTTCGATTGAGCCATCGACGTTGAGTTCCAGCCCGGCGCTGGAGATGACGGAAGCGCCATCCACACTATGAATACTCCAGGTATATAACTGGCGCTCGGTGAGTCGATTTGCCATACGCAAGATGCCAATGGCATTTGAGAAGGCACTGAGGGTGTACTCAGGGAGCATAAGAAAAGCCACATGCAGAGCGGTTTCTTGCTCCATTTCGATCAGATTGGACTCAACTGACTCGGACATTTTTCAATTCCTCCGCTATCTTGGCATCTGCTTCATTAACATTTGCTCGGAACAGCTATGTAAGCGTTTTTGGCTCTTTGGTGGGAGCTCTCTCGCAGAGTATAGGACAAGAAATCGATTTGTAAAAAGACTTTTTAACGACGCCGCCGCTTGCGACCACCGGGAACCACAGCGGCAATCTTCTCGGCAGGTTTGTCCACCACAGAAAACAGCTTGGGAAACGGATCGGTTTTGTTGGGAAAGGCCATGGCATCGACAAAATACTGCTGAAATTTTGCCTCCACAGCGGTCTCAATTTTTTCAATTGCTGTTACTTGGTGTTCAATAGCTTGACGCGAATCTTGATTGAGCAGTGCAATGCGAGCACCGGTTCCGGCGGCATTTCCAGCGGAGGAAACCTGATCCAGCTCACAGTCGGGAATCAACCCCAACACCATGGCATGTTTGACACTAATATGACTGCCAAAGGCGCCCGCTAAGCGAATACGATCAACTTTGCTGATATTCAACTTATCCATCAGCAATTTGACACCGGCATAGAGTGCGGCTTTGGCTAATTGAATCTGACGGACATCATTTTGGGTAACCGAAATGGAAGAAGAAAGCACATAGGAAAAAGTGCGGCCATCGGCCACCACGCGATCAGTCTTGGATACCAAACCGCCATCGATAATACCATCAGTCGTGATAATACCCGCCAGGTACATCTCCGCCACCACCTCAATAATGCCTGAACCGCAAATACCTGTGACGCCAAATTTAGCCACCTGCTGATCAAACTCATGCTGGTTTGACCAGCAATCTGCGCCTATTACCTTAAAGCGCGGTTCCAAGGTTTGCGCATCAATCCTCACCCTTTCAATAGCACCGGCCGCCGCGCGCTGACCGGAACTTATCTGGGCACCCTCAAAAGCGGGTCCGGTGGGGCTCGAACAGGCCAGTAGACGTTGTTTATTTCCCAGCACAATTTCCGCATTAGTGCCCACATCTACCAACAGGGTCATCAGATCTTGATCCTGAGGCGACTCAGACAAAATAACACCCGCGGTATCGGCGCCCACATGCCCAGCGATACAGGGCAAGACGTACACTCTTCCACCTGGATTAATGGCTAAGCCTAACTCGACTGCGCGGGTATCCACCGCCGCATCTGTGGTCAAGGCGAAAGGCGCAGTGCCAAGAGCAACGGGGTTAATACCCAACACCAAATGATGCATGATGGGATTAGCCACCAGGGTAACTTCTAGGATATCTGAGATCTCTGCCGAGGCGTCCCCCACCAACTGAACAAAGAGCTTGTTCAATGCCTCACGAATGGCCTTTGTCATCTCCTCAGCACCCTCGGGATGCATCATAACGTAGGACACTCGGCTCATAAGGTCTTCACCAAAGCGAATTTGCGGATTCATAAGACTGGCGCTGGCCACCACACTGCCATCACTGAGATCGCACAGATGGGCAGCCACGGTGGTGGATCCCACATCCACAGCAACCCCAAAAGCACCTTGATGCAGCCCCGGCCAAGCAGCAATTATCGAGTGATTTTTATACACGGCAACCGTCAGTCTGCGGGCACCCTGAGTCAATGCCGGTTGCAGATTAGGCAGGACCACTGGGTCAATGGTGAGATTGCTCAGACCCCACTCGGATTCCAAGCTGTGCATTAAATGCTGAACGTCTCCTTTAGGGATTTCCATATTGGGCTCAGCCACCTCAACACAGTAGAGGCGTGTGGCTGTGTTCAGCTGAATGTCGCGATATTCCGCCTCTTTTCGTACCACTTGGCGATGCACTTGGCTCTCTGGTGGTACGTCAATGACACAGTCGTTCAACAGACGCGCCTGACAACTCAACCGACGTTGATGTGCCAATGGTTTTTTACCCTGATTATAGTGTTTCTCTGTCTCACTGAGGATCGATAAATGGTCACTGGCCGACGTGATTTGATGTTTTGCAAAGTCACCCTCAGCGCAGATAATCTGGCAGCGCCCACAGAGCCCACGACCACCGCAAACGGAGTCAATATCCACACCAAGGTGTCTGGCGGCATCAAGCAAGGGTGTCCCCGCCGGGAAAGTGCCGCGGCGGCCCGATGGCGTAAAGATCACCTTTGCCTGCTGATCACTCATATTAATCTCTCAATGGTGCCATGATCTAACGCGCTCGCCTGCGTCCAGCGCGACCACCTCGCCCGCTTCTGGCTCCCTCCGCCGCCGGTTCGCGGTAAGCCTTAATCCAATTGGCACAATCGGGATCTTTACCCAACATAACATCGCTGCCGCGCACTGCCTGCATCACCTCGGCATGCAGGGGGCTGGTGATGGCCGAGGTCATGCCCGCGCCCATAGCCATGGTCAGAAAGGCACTATTGATGCCGTTGCGATTGGGCAGGCCAAAACTGACATTAGAGGCACCACAGGTGGTATTGACTTTAAGTTCTTCACGCAAGCGCCGCACCACGTGCATCACTTGCAGTCCTGCGGTATTGATCGCGCCTATGGGCATCACCAGAGGATCCACCACCACATCGCTGTAGTGAATACCGTAGTCCGCCGCTCGCTCAACAATCTTTTTAGCCACCGCAAAACGTTCATCTGGATCCTCTGAAATTCCTGTCTCGTCGTTAGAGATGGCCACCACAGCAGCACCATGTTTCTTAACCAGAGGCAGCACCCGCTCCAGCACTTCATCTTCACCGGTGACTGAGTTGACCAGAGCTTTGCCCTGATAGACCGACAATCCCACTTCCAAGGCCTCAATAATCGATGAGTCAATGCTGATGGGCACGTCAGTGATGGACTGAACCAGTTGAATCGCCTCTCCCAATATTCTTGGCTCGTCGGCCAGGGGAATACCGGCATTCACATCTAGCATATGGGCGCCAGCGGCAACCTGCGCCAGTGCATCGGACTCAACGCGACTGTAATCACCCACTTTCATTTCTTCGGCGAGGATCTTTCTGCCGGTGGGATTAATGCGCTCGCCAATAATGACAAAGGGTTGATCAAAGCCGATCTTGACTTCTTTGGTGGCCGAGCTGATGGTAGTGATGGTCATGGTTATTCCTATTATTCAATTGATGCTTGTTTTTAGATTGCCCTGACAATTTGGACTCCACCCCCTAACACGTGGTTAGCCCTGCGCCGGACAAGTGAAAATTACCGTCTTGAATTCGGTACATCCAATCTGCTGATTTAGACAGCCCCCCCAGCGGATACAGATGACACTGTTTAATCAGACAATCTGCATCAGCGTGAATACCGGCGATCAAGTCTCTCAGCAGTTGACTGGGATCAGAGGACGGCGCGTTGACGTACTGTCCAAAAATGGAGTCTTTGAGGGTCAGGCGAATCATGTTCATCGGGCTTCGCGTCAAAAAACGTATGGACGGCCCCACACCGCAGTGCTGCGCATGGCGAATCAGCGTCTTTATAGTCGCCAACCCAGGGATCCCTACGTGAACGTCTAATTGATTTCCCTGCTCGCGGATGCTTCTCTCCCAACGGAGCACTGGCTCGGCTTCAAACACGAACTGAGTGGCCAAATAGAGAGTCATAGAGGTGTTCTTGGCGTAATCATTTTTCTGTTGTATCGCCAGTGCGCAATCGGCCTGAGGAATATCGGGGCTCCCCTCGGGATGCCCGGCAAGACCCATTTTAGTAAAACCATATTGCTCAAACAGTCCGGTGTGAAGCACCTCAATGGAGGACGTAAATTCACCCAGTGGTTTGTCAACGCCACCACCAATGAGAAGTCCTTCAGTAATATCCATATCGCGCAACGCGGCGAGATTTTCTTCGAGAACCGTTGCCGATACGATGGATCGCGCGGCAAAATGAGGCACTGGCTTGTAGCCCTCCTGCTTTAGCCGAGCCACTGTTTTGAGTGTATCGTCAAAATCAGATCCGGGTAAAAATGTCACATAAACAGTGCAGTCGGGGCGCAAAATTCGACTGAAATCCTCAACTTTTGCAGCACCCCCCGGGGTGACTTCAAGCGTGGTCTTGCCCATCATTTCGATCAATGCTTGTTTCTCTGCAGCCATGCTCAGGGCCATCGACGAATCTCCATAAAAAGTAAGGGTGTAACACCACTGGGGTCTATTATAAAGCAGTAACCATTTAGTCCGAAGCCAATCCTTTGTTTTTAACTAGCTGCTTAATGTCTTCATCGGAAAATTTTTCCTCTAAACCCACGGCTAGCTCATCCGCGAGTTGCTGCGGGCTCAATGCACTCTCCACTGCGCTGGCCTCACGCCGCCAGTCAGCAAGGTATTCGTCACTGCCACCTTTACCGGCGCGCATTGCCGCTCTGTCAATGGCTGCCTGAAAACGATGGCTGAGTATGGCTTTTCCGCGCTCGCGGCCTCGTTTTACCAACACTTGGGCTGGGATATCGCGCCAAAAAACCAAGATCTTTTGCATTTTAATTTACCCACATCGTTATCGAGTACCCATCAGGCAAATTTAATCACCTGAGTCTCTATACCCGCCTGCAAACCACCATAACCACAGGGGTAATGATCGAAAGTCAAACCTAATGTACTAGCGGCATCTTTGGCTCTCTGGATCAGGCTCTCAGTAGGGCACTGAGAGAGATACATCAACCTAGTGTAGTTGCCAAAAAACTGTTCGCGAAGTTCCGGATACCGATCCAACTTCAATCCCTTAACCACGAGCCGTTCAAAGTGCTGAAGCAAAAAATCAGTGACATAAAAAGTGCCCAGTGCCTCTTCGGCCAGCTCGGCAAACTTGCCCTCACCAGCAAAAAAAGAGTAGCAGTGAGCGCCGGGGAGCCGATCTATGCCCTCTTCCATTAACACCTTATCAATTTCACCGCCACTGCCGCAGTCGGCGTATGCCACAAATATGTTCTCAAACAGATGCCGATTTTGAATGATTTTCTGACGCAGCCTCGGCGCAATTAACTCAGGTCGGTTGTGCAACTCTGCGTCTAAGCACGTCAAGTGAAGATGATCCCAACCGTTGAGTTCTTTAATTGCCACAATATCTTGAGCTAATGCGCCGCAGGCGATAATTAAGATTGGCGCTTTTTCTCTTCGGTCGCTCTCGGTGTCTATCATCACAGAGTCATTTCAAGCTCTCTTCGCTGGGCCACCAGGCGAATAGCGGTGGTGGCTGCATCAGCTGCATCTCGGCAATAGGCATCCGCGCCCACGGCCAAGCCAAACTCCTCATTCAACGGTGCGCCACCCACCATGACAATGTATTTATCACGCAACTGCTGTTCCGCCAGCGCATCAATAACCACTTTCATGTAGGGCATGGTGGTAGTCAGCAGCGCTGACATACCCAAAATATCCGGCTTGTGGCGCTCCAACGCAGCGATATATTCCTCCACCGAATTGTTGATACCAATGTCGTGTACCTCGAAGCCCGCACCTTCCATCATCATGGCAACAAGGTTTTTACCAATATCATGAATATCGCCTTTCACAGTGCCGATCACCATGGTGCCTACAGGTTTTGCTCCGGTCTCTGCCAACAGTGGTTTTAGGATCTGCATACCACCCTTCATGGCATTGGCCGCAAGCAACACTTCGGGAACAAAGAGAATGCCGTCGCGGAAATCTATGCCAACAATGGTCATGCCATCAACCAGCGCCTCACCAAGAACCTTCTCAGCGGACCAACCGCGTTCCAGCAATATTTCTGTTCCCTCCATAACCTCTTCTTTAAGTCCATCGTAGAGGTCATCGTGCATTTGCAGTACCAGCTCGTCGTCTGGCAATTCACTTAAGATAATATCGTCTTCATCTGACATAAATGGTAGTCCTCAGTCAGTTTTAGTAGTCTCGATCCGCAAAGGAAGACTTGCGTCGCGTCATAAAATCTTGCAAAGCTTCATCGGTTGCGGGATCTAGCGCCGGTGCTTCATATTCGTTTAGCATTTTTTTCCACAGGCCATTGGCTCTTTGGGCCGTATCCAGAGCGCCATCAGCAGTCCACTGCTCAAAACTGTTGTTGTCGGCCACTGTGGATCGATAAAAAGCCGTTTCAAAGTTTTGCAGTGTGTGCGCTGAGCCAAGATAGTGTTTGCCTGGCCCCACTTCACGCACGGCACTTAGACCCTGTCCATTCTCGGACATGTCCATGCCACCGAGAAGCACTGAGATCATGCTCGCCTGGTCACAGTCCATAATAAATTTTTCATATCCCATCGCCAGCCCGCCCTCTAACCAACCCGCGGTATGTAGCATAAAGTTAACCCCGGCAAGAGCTCCAGTCTGCAGCGTGTTAGCCGCCTCATAAGCCGCCTGAGCGTCGGGAATTTTTGATCCACAGAGGCCACCGCCACTGCGAAACGGGACGCCAAGTCGACGTGCCAGCGCAGCTGCGGCATAAAGAATTTGGCTAGGCTCTGGCGTGCCGAAGGTCGGCGCACCCGAGGCCATTGAAACCGCCGCCGCAAAGGTACCAAACACCACCGGCGCACCCGGACGACAAAGTTGAGTGAAAGCAATTCCCGCAAGCGCTTCAGCGAGAATCTGTGTCACCGTTCCAGCGGCTGTGACCGGAGACATAGCACCAGCCAAAATAAAAGGAGAGATCACTGTCGATTGATTGTTACGCGCATAGACCTTCAATGAACCCAACATGGTGCCGTCGTAGGTCATGGGCGAATTGACATTGATCAAACTGGATAAAACGCAGTTTTGATCAACAAACTCCTCACCAAACACCAGTTTGGCCATGTCCACTGTGTCCTGAGCACGCTCATAGTGGGTCACAGACCCCATGAGGGGTTTGTCACTGTATTTGAAGTGACTGTAGACCATATCAAAATGTCGCTTGTTCACAGGCAGATCGACGGGCTCACAAACTGTGCCCCCAGAATGATGCATTCCTGGCGCCATGTAGGCGAGTTTGACGAAATTATTAAAGTCCTCAATGGTGGCGTAGCGCCGACCCTGATCAATGTCATGGACAAAAGGTGATCCGTAGGCGGGCACAAGCACCGTGCGCTTGCCCCCTATGATGGTGCTGCGCTGCGGGTTTCGAGCGTGCTGCACATACTCTTTAGGTGCTGTTGCCTGAATCAGCGAGCGACAAAGCCCCTTGGGAAAACGCACTCGGGTGCCCTGAACATCAGCACCGGCCGCTTTCCACATGTCCAACGCCTCTGCATCATCGAGAAAATCAATGCCGATTTCTTCTAGTATGGTATCGGCATTATCTTCTATGATTTGCAGGCTCTCTTCACTGAGATACTCAAAATAGGGAATTTTTCGCTCAATAAATGGACTTATCTCAGCGACAGCGTTAGCTCTCGCCTCACGACGCCCCTCGCGACCTCCGCCATCTCTTCCCGCTCTTCGTCTTCCACTTCGCTCAGTCATTTTTTCCCGCCTCAAACACCACGCAAAAAATTAATAGGCAACCTACAATCCGCGCAGTCTGTTACTGTTTCGCTCACACCGCATTCAGTTCTGCGACCATGATATATGTTGTTGCGACAGCTGCTGATACCTCAGAAGCTAGCTAGTTAGTGCCTTGTTATCTGGGTCAAATGCAGACTCTGGTATTACCGTCGCTGCATACCTCTGGCCGAGAATCTCAATTTCTAATGCTGTACCCACGCCGGCACAGTCCACTTGAACCATTGCTAAAGCCAGGGACTTGTTCACCCTAAACCCATAACCACCAGAGGTGGCTCTGCCTACCAACTTACCGTCGCGATATATACCTTCAGATCCACGGGCATCAGCATCTTCAACATCGTGCACTTCTAAGGTCACAAATTGATTTTTGAATCCTTTTTCCTGCCAAGCTTCCAAAGCCGACTTGCCAACAAAATCACAGTCTTTATCGAGTTTGACAAATCGATCTAGTCCGGACTCTAGTGCAGCATATTCGATAGACATTTCACGGGGGATCAACCGATAAGATTTCTCCAGACGCATACTGTCCATGGCGCGAATGCCAAAAGGTTTGATATCAAATTCCGCACCTGCTTTGAGCAATTCATCGAAAATATAGTTTTGCATCTCGATTGGATGGTGAAGCTCCCACCCCAACTCACCCACGAAGTTCACTCTGAGGGCCTCGGCCTGAGCATATCCGACATTGATTGACTTGCCCGTCAACCACTTGAAACTGTCATTGGACAAGTCTGTGTCAGTGAGCTTCTGCAGGACAGCACGAGATTTTGGCCCAGCCAATACCAACACGCCCATCTGGGTGGTAATCTTTTGTAACTGCACGGAGCCGTCATTTGGTGCAAGCTTGGTGAGGTAATCCCAATCATGACGCTCGCTGGCACCGGCAAAAACTAAGTAATAACTGTTGTTACCTCGCTTGTAGATGGTAAATTCAGCGCGCACACCACCATTCAGCGAGAGCATATGGCAGAGCCCAATTCGACCAATAGTTTTCGGTACTCTATTGGCCACGATACTATTCAACCAAGCCTCAGCACCTGGCCCAGTGACAGTGGCTTTGGAGAATGCCGACATATCCAACAGGCCAACATTTTCGTGCACATGACGGCTCTCGGCGCCAACAAAATCAAAGTAATTGGAGCGCCGAAAAGAGTTCTTCTCAACAATACGGCCATCATCCAGTGCCGTTGAGTGATTTTTATTCCACAGTGTGTCATCTTTGCTTAAATCTTTCTCTGACAAAACATAATCCAGTGGCGCGAACCAATTGGGCCGCTCCCAGCCATAGACAGACCCAAATACTGCACCGAGTTTTTTCATTCGATCGTAGCAGGGAGAGGTTTTTAATGGTCGAGCCGCACCGCGCTCCTCGTCTGGATAATGGTTTTTAAAGACATGATCGTAGGCCTCTTCGTTTTTAGTGCGAAGGTAACCGCGAGACGCATAGGGACCAAACCGTCGTGGATCCACACCCATCATATCCACCGTGGGTTCACCATCGACAATCCACTCCGCCAACTGCCATCCAGCACCACCCGCCGCTGTGATACCAAAACTGTGTCCTTCGTTAAGCCAAAAGTTTTTTAATCCCCAAGCGGGCCCAACAATGGGATTACCATCGGGTGTATAGGCAATAGCGCCGTTGTAGATGGTCTTTACTCCCACTTCGGCAAAGGCAGGCACTCGACTCATACAGGCTTCAACATGGGGCATTAGGCGATCCAGATCACCATTGAAAAGTTCATACTCGGACTCTGCGCTAGGTCCGTCGACATAACAGCAGGGCGCGCCCTCTTCGTAAGGGCCCAAAATCATACCTCCCGCCTCTTCACGCAAATAGTAGCCCGCGTCGGACTCTCGGAGCACGGCCTGCTCGGGCAAGCCTGCGGCCTTGCGGGCAAGGATTTCAGGATGGGGATCGGTAACAATATACTGATGCTCCACTGGAATCACAGGAATATCTAAACCCACCATCTCTCCGGTCTTTCGAGCAAAATTACCCGTGCACGAAACCACATGTTGACAGTGAATATCGCCTTTGTCCGTCTTAACAATCCAGCTGTCGTCTTTCTGTTGATCAAGCTCAAGCACCGCTGTGTTGCGATAGATCTCAGCACCGCGAGCGCGCGCGCCTTTAGCGAGAGCCTGAGTCAAATCCGCGGGCTGAATGTAACCGTCTTCAGGATGCTGAATAGCACCAATGAGTCCGTCAGTGTTGCACATAGGCCAGGCTTCTTTCACCTGTTCAGGGGTCAAAAAATTAACCTCGACACCTACGGTTTGAGCGACGCTAGCATAGTATCTGTATTCGTCCATTCGATCCTCTGTGGAAGCTAAACGGATATTTGAAACCACACTGAATCCTACGGTCTGTTCTGTCTCTCTCTCCAATTCATGGTAAAAATTTACTGAATACTGATGCAACTTGCCCACCGAATAACTCATGTTGAACAGTGGTAGTAATCCCGCGGCATGCCAGGTTGAACCCGAGGTCAACTCTTTCCGCTCAACCAATACCACATCAGTCCAACCTTTCTTAGCCAAGTGGTATAGAGTGCTAACACCAACAACACCGCCACCGACAACTACAACGCGCGCACTTTTTTTCATATTGACGTCTCAACATACTAATTCGATGTACCCTCATAACCCCAAAGTGTAACTGGCAAATCACGGAAACTAGCGTACAGTTACGACTGGTCCATATCTGAATGCGCCACGGGTGGCGATGATTCCCCAGAGGGGTAGCCTAAGTCGTTTTTGGGACAGCGATTGCCGGTCTTGGAAATTCGTTTCAATGACGCTTTGCCGAAGATGTCGATCACTTAAATAAGTCGCACACTAGAAGGAATTATCGTCATGAGTGATATTGAAATTGCCCGCAGTGCAACCATGGAACCCATCAATGACATTGCCGCAAAACTGGATATCCCAGAGTCTGCAGTAATTGCCTATGGCAAGACCAAAGCAAAAATTGACCCCGATTATCTGTCCACGTTGAAAGATCGACCGGACGGTAAGTTAATACTGGTGACCGCCATTACTCCAACACCCGCCGGAGAGGGCAAGACGACAACATCGGTAGGGTTAACTGACGGCTTACGACGCATTGGTAAAAAATCCATCGTCTGTCTACGAGAGCCAAGCCTCGGACCCTGCTTTGGTATGAAAGGTGGAGCTGCCGGTGGCGGTTATGCTCAAGTTGTACCCATGGAAGACATTAATCTGCACTTTACTGGCGACTTCCATGCTATTGGAGCTGCGCACAACCTGCTGTCTGCCTTAATAGATAACCATATTCATTGGGGTAACGCTCTTGAAATAGATGTGCGACGAATGCAATGGAAGCGGGTTATCGATATGAATGACCGAGCTCTACGCAATATCACCTGTGCTCTCGGCGGACCCGGAAACGGCTTTCCTCGACAGGACGGTTACGATATCACTGTGGCCTCGGAAATTATGGCAATCTTTTGTCTTGCTACCGACCTCGATGATCTGAAAGAACGTTTGGAAAAAATTGTGGTGGCATACACCCGAGACCAAAAGCCTATTCTGGCCAGTCAAATCGAAGGTATCGGGGCGATGGCTGTACTTCTCAAGGATGCGGTGGCTCCCAATCTTGTACAAACACTGGAAAACAATCCTGCCATTATTCACGGTGGTCCATTTGCTAATATTGCCCATGGATGCAATTCAGTCATAGCAACCAAAGCAGGCCTGAAGATGGCTGATTATGTCGTCACCGAAGCCGGCTTTGGCGCAGATTTAGGCGCAGAGAAATTTTTTGATATCAAATGTCGCAGTGCCGGACTAAATCCGTCGGCAGCGGTGATCGTAGCCACTGTCAGGGCGCTTAAAATGCACGGTGGTGTCGCTAAAGATGATCTGGGTAGCGAGAATGTGGCAGCACTGGAGGCCGGTTGTAGCAATCTTATTCGCCACATTGAAAATGTGAAGTCGTTTGGTGTGCCGGTGGTGGTGGCGGTGAATCGGTTTGTCACAGACACTGATGCAGAGGTCGCGATGATTCAGCAGGTAACAGAGTCCATCGGCGTAAAAGCTGTCTCTTGCACCCACTGGTCAGACGGTGGTGCCGGCACCGAGGAGTTAGCTCAGCAGGTTGTCTCACTGGTAGAGGCAGATACAGCCAACTTTTCACCCTTGTATGCTGACGAATTGCCGATTTGGGATAAGATCAAAACCATCGCCACTGAGTTGTACCGAGCCGATGATATTATTGCTGACCAAAAGATAAGGGATCAAATAAAGCAGCTGCAAGACAATGGCTACGGACACTTTCCAGTGTGTATTGCTAAAAGCCAATACAGTTTCTCTACCGACCCCAATCTCAAGGGTGCACCCACAGGTCACGTAATGGCCATTCGTGAGGTGCGCCTGTCTGCCGGTGCCGGATTTATTGTGGTCGTCTGTGGCGACATCATGACCATGCCGGGACTGCCACGTGTACCGGCGGCGAACCATATCGATATTGATGACAGCGGTGAGGTGGTTGGTCTATTCTAAAGCCTGCCCACGGAGCGGTCTCTGAATTCAGATGCCCAAATTGTCGCTATCCGCTAAACCTTAGCGACTCTTCAGAGACCTATCGTTGTGATAATAACCACACCTTTGACATAGCTCGGGAGGGCTATGTCAACTTGCTCTTGGCTCAAAACAAGCGCAGTAAAAATCCTGGCGACAGCGATTTAATGATGAAAAGTCGGCAGCGATTTCTGCGTGCTGGCTACTATGAAAGCCTCAGCCAAGCACTGGCAAAAATTATCCTTGAGCACAGTGAAAACACCCTGTTAAATTTACTCGATATCGGTTGTGGCGAGGGCTACTATCTGCAACAGCTGAGTGATCTGCAAAGGCAGAGTAATTTACAGCTTGCTGGGGTGGATATCGCTAAAACCGCAGTAAGGCTCGCCGCCAAGCGTAATTTGGCAGCCCAGTTGGCCGTCGCCAGCGCCTATGACATCCCGTTTTTTGCCAATTCCTTTGACGCGGCACTGTCAGTATTTTCTCCATTGTGTCCGATGGAGACAGCCAGAGTACTGAAACCCAAGGGCACACTGATTATGGTTGGCCCCGGCGCCAATCATCTCAACGGGCTAACTGATAAAATATACACTGAGCATCAACCGCATAGAGGTAACTTTCGCACCGTTGATGACAACAAAGATTTTACTCTACTGAATTGCCTCAACATCGATGAAGAAATTTGCGTTACCGGTACCCACATCCGAGATCTTCTCGCCATGACGCCCTACTATTGGCACACTCCACCAGAACAACAGACTGCATTGGCAGAATTGGATCAGCTATCAACCACGGTTGATTTTGATATTCGAATTTATCGCGTCCAGTGACAGGCTGACAACCCTATACCTAAGACAGCGAACCTTGTATGGTGGAGGTGTTAATCAAAAGTAACTGATGCCAATGAAATTAATACAGCATTATCACTCGGTTCGCGAGGCAGAGATTGACGGACTGCTGCTCGAGCAAGCGGGTATTCTCACCCATGTTTCATCAAAACACTCTCACTCACTCTCTGGCTTGGTCACCGGCGTATTTAGTGTAGGACTGTGGGTGATATTTGATCACCAAGAACAGGACGCCCGCGCATTCCTAAAGGACAACGACCACCCGGTGACAAGCGGATTTTCAGCGGAGCAAATCGCTGACATTAAAACTACGTCAGATCTGCAATCCCATCATAAACTCAATCAGTTTTTAATCTATGCATTAGTAGCCTTGGCCACGGTTATAGGGGTTTTGGCAACCATTGTTTACCAGAATTGGTAAATCAATTATCGTTTTTCATCGGCAGATCCTGTGCTGTGCGAAACCCAATATGGGATGACGCTAGGGTAACATCCTGCGCCTGCCGTGCGGCGGGCCGAAATCGCTGACAGTAATTGTCAGAGCAAAGGAATGATCCTCCCTTGAGAGTTTTTACCTCTATTCCAGGCTGCTGAGGATCATAGCCCAGCGCACCGTAATCTCGTTTTCTATCGGGACCATAGGGCGTATCAGTCCATTCCCATACATTGCCAGTCATGTCAAAAAGGCCGTAGGCATTGGCTGCATAGCATGCGACCGGGGCGCTACCGACGAAGCCATCCTCCCTCATATTGGTGTAGGGAAAATGACCCTGCCAAGTGTTCGCCTTTGACTTGCCAACGTGTGGCGCCTCCTCGCCCCAAGCATAGGAAGCCCCGTCTAACCCCCCACGAGAGGCATATTCCCACTCTATTTCCGTGGGCAGGCGACGCCCTGCCCAATTCGCATAAGCGAGGGCATCGGCATGAATTACCTGAACCACCGGAAAATCGTCTTTATTGTCAATTGAGCTGCCTGGCCCCAGTGGATGGCGCCAATTTGCGCCCGGCACAAATTGCCACCATGAAGCTACCGAGCTTGGCTGATCGGGATCTGGCGCCACAAACACCATGGATCCAGGTGCACGGAATTCAGCGGGAATCTCTGGGAACTCCTGCGCAGACAATCCTTTTTCCGCCGCAGTGAGATAACCCGTGGCCTCAACAAAACGCCGAAATTGAGCGTTGGTTACCTCAGTGGTATCCAGATTGAAACTCTCAACCTGTATGGTCTTGACAGGCCCCTCGTCGGAATAATAACGATTGTCACCAAATTGGAATGAGCCGCCCGGTACGTTGACGCTGAGTTTCTCACTGGCAATGGTTTGACAAATACTCGGCTCAGGACTCTCACCACATCCAGTAAGACCAATGGCTAACACCAAGAATATAATTTTTACATACAATCTCATTATTTGGGTCCATAGGCATAGGGCTCTGTCTTACTTAAGGCGCGACGATAGGCGGGGCGATCCTGTAATCGCTGACGGAAGGCTGCAAGATTTGGCAGTTGTCGCTGTGGGTCCAAAAGCGGTGCAATTTCAGCAACAAAAGATAATTGAATATCGGCGCCACTAAAGCTATTGCCCACAAACCAATCAACGCCATTGAGCGACTCATTAAGATAACCCAGATGTCTCTGTAATTCGTCGTTAATTCTGGGTTGCAAAGCGGCTCCACCGTCATCTAATCGAGAGGTATAGAGCTTCAACATGAGCGGCAACACTGCACCGCTCTCACCGTAATGCAGCCACTGTAAATACTCTTCGTGTTGCCAAGAATCCGGTTCTGGGCGAAGGCTTCCATCACCGTAGTGACGAATGAGATAATCGATGATAGCACCGGATTCAATAATAGTTTTGTCACCATCAGAGATTACCGGCGATTTACCCAGTGGGTGAATTCGCTCAAGCTCTGGCGGCGCCAAGCTGGTCACTGGATCCCGTTGATAAGTGACGATTTCATAGTCCAGCTCAATTTCTTCGCACAGCCAGATAATTCTCTGAGAGCGAGAATGAACCAAGTGGTGAATTGTAATCATATCGTTTATCTCCCAATCAACGCGCCATTCAGGCAATAGGGTAAAAATCACTTCACAGGCAGACAGCCGGCCTAGTGTAATTGATAACCCACTCGGCAGACCAATAAAACAAAAAATATTTGCTCTGTGGCGGGTTTATGCTAATGTTTGTTGCTCATTGAGTACCCTCTAGCAAGGCTCGTAAAGTCTATTGAACAACTCACTAGCACAGTTTCTTCAGCGGAACAGTTTGGACCCATCGTATCTCGTGTCAGCAGAGAAGAGCTTCGGATCTTTGGTGCAGGAGATTGGGCAATTATCAGAGCGTTCAGGCACGCAAGTGGTTGGTATCAATGGCTGTCAGGGTTCGGGTAAGTCAACGCTTGCTGACTATTTGTGCACAAGGATCTCCTATGAATTCAACGTTATCTCAGTGCCATTATCACTGGATGACTTTTATCTAACGAAAGTGGAGAGGCAGCAACTAGGCCGCGATATTCATCCCCTTTTAGAAACTCGTGGTGTGCCTGGGACTCATGATATTCAGTTAGCTCTAAATACAATTAATGATCTAAAATGCGCAAAAGAAACGCACATCACGCGGTTTGACAAAAGTATAGATGACCGAGCCGATATATCAGATAGTGACTTAGTTCAGGGGCCCGCAGACTTAATAGTCATTGAGGGTTGGTGTTTCGGCGCCACAGCTGTGACTGAAGCCGACTTAAGAGATCCCATAAATTCGTTGGAGAAGGATTGCGATGCCGATGGCAGGTGGCGGCGCTATATTAATCAGTCATTGGCTGGCGATTATCAAACACTGTTCAACTGCGTCGATAGAACAATCATGTTGGCTGCACCCTCCTTTGATCAGGTTCATCACTGGCGTTTAGAGCAAGAGAAAAAGTTGATCAAAAAACTCAAACTCTCTGGTACAGAGCTGTCCTCCTCTGACATTATGAACGAGGAACAAATCACCAAATTTATCGCCTACTTCGAAAGAATTACTCGTCACTGTCTGCAACAACTGCCGACAAAGGTAGACCACCTCTATCGGCTTAATAAAGATCGAAGTATCAACAGTTAGCCCAGCACATGATCAAGAGCAACGCTGATGTTGCACAACGTCGCTCTTGCAACCTCATTGAGTTAAGGGCTAATGGAGTCCAAATGCGCCTCAATCTCAGCTCCTGTGGTTCTGGTAGCCCCACTACCAATAACTCCCTCAACCAGCGCATCACCCCGCAATCCAAACAGATAACGCAGTGTTACCAAACCATCAGTGAGTGCATCAATACTACCATTACCATCAATATCGATGAGATCACCGAGAAGATCGATTTGCGCCAATATATCGTCCGAGGTGGTGTAGATAGCACCACTACCGACAGCGCCACTAATCAATGCCTCATCGGTGAAGCCAAACATGCTTCTAAGCAACAACAGACCGTCTGCCAGTGCATCGTATTCACCGTTACCGTCAACATCAATAGAGCCAAAGGGTGGCGTACCCGCAAGGAATTCCTCTAAATTGCTGACCCCGTCACCATCGGCATCCATGGCGGCATCTGTGGGATCATTCGGATCTAAACCAAACTGAATTTCCCAGGCATCGGGCATGCCATCATCATCACTGTCAGCTGAGTAGCGGTCATCCAGGGGGAACAAATCCTCCTCATCTATAACGCCATCATTGTCATCGTCGTTATCTGCATTGTTACCTATACCATCACCATCGGTATCGACCGTCTCGGTTGAATCATTGGGAAGTTGATCAGCATTATCTCCCACTCCGTCTCCATCTGAATCCGCTGACTCAGATGGGTCATTTGGCGCCCAATCTGAGTTGTCTCCCACTCCGTCTCCATCGGAGTCAGTATCTTCAGAACTATCAAACGGGAAAGCATCGTCTACATCTAGAACGCCATCGTTATCATCATCTGTATCACAGACATCACCCACACCGTCTTGATCAAAGTCACTCTGATCAGAATTTGCCTGCTCAGGGCAATTATCTAGGCTATCTTCGATGCCGTCACCATCAAAATCGTCGATAATGGTGATGGAAACGAGCGCCTCGTTACTCGCATCTCTTCCATCATTGACAGAAAAAGTAAAGGATGCCGAATCTACCGATTCATTCGAGCTGAGGAAACTAACCATTGAATCAATAGGATCACCCACAGCAACCTCCGACAAACCAGTCTTAATCACTTTGAAGCCCGTGTAGCCATCGGCGACATATACACGGTCACCACTATCTGAAGCCACTGCTCGCCAAGAATCTTGGGTGGCGTTTGAGGTCCAGAGAACTTCAGGTGTGTAAGCATCAGAGACATCAACAACCTGGAGATCACCGCCAAAACTAGTCACATAGACTGTCTTTCCATCCTTCGCCATAGCAATCCCGAAGGAGAATTCAGCGGTACTGATATTTCCGCCAAGTTTAGGCTCACTAAGATCAGATAGATCGACTATTTGCATGCCACTGTTACCATTGGCAACAAACAAGGAGTTTTCATCCGGTGATAACCGCAATCCTCGAGCGGTACCGCCAGCAAAAATATCAGCGTCAAAGACTGCATTGTTTGGATCATCAATACTGTAACTTATCACCCTTTCGCCTGCTGCTAGGTATACTCGCTGAGCTTGCTCTGCCAGTGCAATATCCCATGCAAAGGTGTTTATTGAAATCAACTGCTCCTGAGAGCTGACAGCAGGATTTGTGATATCAACAATCATCAAATACTCATAGGCCGCTACGTAAAGCGTGTTGCCATCATTGGAAATCACGCCACTCAGCGGATAGGCTGTTCCTGTGCGGAAAAGCGTTGTTAAGAGTAGAGGTTCCGACGGGATATTGACGTCGTAAACCAATATTCCGTACTCCGCTGAGAACAGATAGACCACAGATCCATCATTTGACAGCGTAAGACCGTAAACAACGCCGTTATCGATAAGTGATTCACCCACCTGAATCGGGTTATCCGGATTACTGATATCGAGAACCTTCAGACCTTCAGTATAATCTGCCACATAGACATGCTGTTGATCGGATGACACGGCAATACCTCTGACACTGTCTTCACTCTCTAAAAAGAGTTCTCCCACTAACCCAGATCCAGAGGGGAAGGAACGCAGCGTGCCACTGTTAGGCGGCGAATTGAGATAAAACGTCAGTTCATCACCATCAGCATCACTGCCCGACAGCTCAATATTGGTGGTTTGCCCTTGGCGATTACTAATATCCGCAACATCATTTGCCACCGGTGCGATATTAGGATAATCGCCCAAGTTGACAGCCACAGTGTCTGACGAAAAAGACAGCAACGAATGTTTGTACAATTTGTCTCCGCCAGCGTTAGAAATCACAAAATCGGCAAAATTCCATCCATTACCGGCGCTATCATTCATCACTAATTCATAACGGGCATCATCCAAACACATAAGCTGGCTACTCGGTGCTCCACCAGTATATTTCGCCTCACCATTTATTGTTTGTAGAGACCAAGAAACCTCGTTGGGGGATAATCCAGACGATACCTTGACAATGTAGACCGAGGCGGCGCACTGAGATAGCTCTGCGTTAGCTTGATCAACCAACGATTGTAAATCAGAGACTCTCAGATCATCACCAACTAGCACCAAAGAGAGCTTGATCATACCCTTGTAAAGTTCGAAATTTTCAGCCTGAATATTTTCCAAACCAATCACCGCTGTCAAATCGTCAATAAGTAAATTAGAGACATTATTTGTCAGTACCGCTTGTTTGACTTTATCCAGCGCCTGATTGCTGATATTCACGGCATCACAGCCTACAGAGGGAGCCACACTATTAGTACCGGTCGATACCGGTGCACCCGGCCATCCCTCTTTATCTGCACAATAACTTATGAAGTCTAATTCTCTATTATTAACAAAGGCTGAATCATCAAAAGCCGGCCGGTCCCCCAGAAAGCTCATCATTGACAACTGGTTATAGGCAAATGCGTTGACACCAATCCGAGTTACAGCTGACCCCATGGTGAGTTCAGTTATTGCATTTCTCACAAAGGCAGAATCCCCAATCTCGGTAACTGAGTCGGGAATAGTCAACGCGACGGCATCACCATCAGCAAAGGCTGCACCACTAATCGCTGACACAGATAAATTACCAATACTCTCAGGAAGGTCTAAATTGGAAGGGCATTGATCGACACAACCGGTAATCACAGCACTACCATTTCCATCGTCAAGATAGGTATAAACACCATTATCTTTCGCCTGACTTGAGAACATCACTTCGACAACAGCGACATTACTATAGAGCTCACCATCAGACGCCCGGAAAGAAAAATCACCTACATAGGCATCAGATGCTGTCGTGTCATCGGGACTTTGAAATATCAGAGTTTCAGGGATTGAGTCACCAGAAATAAGAACCTTTTTCTCAAATGTAACAACATTGATACCTTCATCACCATCCACCAAAAGACTAAATTCACCCGCCGAAGAAGTGGCTGTGGCTACACCAGAGGCGCTTCCAGTGGTATTAATCTGAGATTGATAAACAGGGGTGCTTACATCACCCACGTCATAAAGTACTAACCCTCCACTATCAGCCACCAACGCAACCCCATCATCTGTGGTGGTGGAAACACCTTTAGCGGCACCTTCAGTATCCAATATTGCGACGAGCGACGGCGAGAATTCGTCGCTTAGGCCAACCACAGCAACACCATTTTGTCCACTGGCAACATACAAGGTATCGCCAGAATTGGACAAGTACACGTCTTCGGGTTGCCCGCCAAGACTAACACCTGCTAGATAAACTGGATTTGTGCTGTCGGATATATCAAACACAACTAATCCTGAGATCTGATCAGCTACATAGAGCCTGTCCCCAGCACTAGAAATTGTAACAGCCGATGTAATTGCCAGATTATCAGTCACTGTTGTGATTAAGGTCGGATTGCCGCTGTCAGTTATGTCCACCACCCATAGCTTTCCAGTGGACGCTGCGACATAAGCAACCATACCATCAGCAGACGCTACCACATCCTTGGCTAGACCGCTGCCATCCAAGCTCCCTAGCATGGAAGGCGCAGCTGAATTGCTCACATCCACTAGCTGCAGACCGCCGCTTGAGGTCGCCATAAGCACCTGATTACCAACAGGAGAAATAGCCAGTCCTTCAGCAGAGCCCTGTGACAATGCCAGCGACCCAATCAATACTGGATTACTGCTATCACTGACATCATAAATTGTCAGTCCGGCATCCGAATCGGCAACATAGGCTGTGTTGCCATCAGTTGATATTTTCACATCAATTGCGCTGTCATTACTTTGTGCTGAGCCAGTTATTACGGCTTCCTCATTGCCCAAAAGCTGTCCTTCGGAAGGCGGGTCGACCAATTCAAAGCTGAGTGTTTGCCGCTCAGGATCCAGACCCTCCACCGCTACTTCCAGACTCTGCTCGGAGGTGACCAATGATTGCGAGAACGCTATGGGTGGAGCATTTTCCCACTCGCCATCCGTTTCATAGTCAAATGCAAAATAGTCAATGCTCCCACCGTCTTCTGCGTAATAATCAAATATTTTTAACACCCAATCTCCTTGAGTAGATTGTTCATCAAAAAACGATAATCTGCCACCTTGAGGAATCACGCTACCAGCCACCACGGGAGAAGAAAAACCACACTGCAACGGACTACCCTCATCATCAAACACGGCATCGATATCATCACTGCTGCCACAGCTATTTTGGAACAAATCAATGGAAAGACCGGCGGGTGATGTGAGAGTGATCGTCAAATCACTGACATAGGTGTGAGGTATGTCCAACAAAACATTGAGATCAGTAATTCGAAGATTCTCTTCAATAGTTAAGGTTGAAAACACCTCAACAGCTGAATTGCTATCAATGCTGACGGGGACATCATCTGCTGCTTGTTGATTTGGCGTGGTAAACCGATACGCAGTGCTCGCTGCTCCACTGCCACAGAAGTTAACGGGTGTGACTCGCCAAAAATAATCGCTATTCTTATCAAGGCCACTTACCTCTATTGAAGTCCCCACCACGGTTTCAGTGATTAAAATATCCGTAAAACCGGCATCTGAAGCAATTTCAACAATGTATTCATCTGCATTTTCCTGGGCTTCCCAGGTTAAAGACGCAACTAATCTCTCCAATACTTGTGCATCTTCGGGAAAGGTCAAGCCAACCGGATCGAAATCAGCAGAGTAGATTTTTATCGTGTAGCTCAACTGCTGAGATCTGATGTCCGATTGTGCCAATACCTTAACCGAATAGGTATCTGGCACAACATCAGCTGATGCTGAAAACCTCACATCAACAGTGGTGTCTGTAGCAGTGGCACTGGTAGGATCAAAATCCACCGACATTCCCTCGGGTGCATCCAATGAGGAAAATACAGCAGTATCAGTGAACCTCGTCGCTGTCTCATAAATAAAATTGGTGGACAAGCTATCATTTTGGCAAAGGCTAAAGTCAAGTTGATCAACCGTTAAAACCATATCGTCACGGGTAATGGAAAAATCACGGGTATTGACCGCATAAAAAATATTTCCTACGGGGGAGACGCGAATGCGCGCTGTCGATGTGACTATATCTGGCATAACTACTTCATAGGATCCAGAGTTAGGTGCATTTTGAGCAAGCATGTAATCAAATGTTTGGCCGCCGTTGTCTGACAGCTCAATGTCTACATTGGGTGCGGCAATAGGCGCCTGATTAGTACCAGCAACATTCCAGGTCACCATTCGAGGGGTGTCAGCAATATATATGTTATCTAAATTCTGCGAGGTGACCTCAAAAGCGCCACCGTTATCGATCACGGTAATTTTGGTATCAGCTGAGGCGACTCCGCCCCCTCCCAAGGCGTTATCCCTTACCGTAAAACTGAAGTTGTACTCTCTGGGCACCGTCGATAGGGTCTCCCAGGTCGAATTAGTGTCTGGATTTGTCTGAGTAAGTTCACCTGCAAGTACAGAGTCCAGAGTAGGGAAGTAGCGGACAGGACTTGTCGATGGCGGCAGGGATCTGAAATTTGCGCCTTGAGTATTTTCAGGGCCAAATATATCAGCGGTAACGACGCCGTCGTCTTTCTGCTCCCAGGTATATGTCAATACATCTTCAGAATCTTCATCGGTGGCAGCACCCTCAAGTATAAAGGGCGTGCCCACGGGAATGGTGTATTCACCCAGTGATGTGGTGGATGGTATTTTGTTATCAATTTCTGTGGTCACCTGACAAGACTGTGACTTAAGATAAGCCAAGCCCTGAAGAATACTGGCATTGTGATAGTAGTTGTCCCCAAGGAAAGCAACATTATCAACACCCGCCACCCCAGCGTAACTCATAATAGTGGTTCCACTACCTGGCTCCATATTTACGCCAGTGCCCTCTGAGCGCATGGAAAAGGTATGATTAGCACCGAGTTGATGTCCCATTTCATGGGCTATTAAATTTATAAAATAATAGCCTTCAGGTTCACCTGCCGCCGACCATGCACTACCTTTAACACCATCATTACAGAAAGCACCGATAGCACCTGCGTTTCCTCCACCGCCGATGCCACTGTAAACATGCCCAACATCGTAATTCTCAGTGCCAATGACAGAATCCAAAGTCTGCTGCAACTCAGCATTCATTGTGCCATTAAGATTGCTTGGGTCATCTTGAAAGGGATCCGTTGCGGCGTCGGTATAAATGACAAGATCATTGTTTTCAATTAACTCAAGTCTGATTCCAATATCTGTTTCAAAAATCACATTTAAGACCGTCAATGTCTCATTGATCGCGTTGAGAGCTCCCTCTACCGTGCCCCCATGATAGTCGGTATACTGACCATTGGTCGCGACCGCCAGCCTATAGGTTGTCAAGGTACTTTCATCAGAAAACTTAACTAGCGGCGACATTGCCCCGGAGAGACTGATAATCGATTCAAGGCTGTTGACAGATTGAGAGCGCTCCACTGCAGGCTCTGGCGTAGAACATGAAAACCCCGGGTTCTCCGCTACAGCATCCAAATTAGTATAAGCCAGATACTGGTTGCTGTTTTTTGAGACTCTTTCTATAGTCGTTGTTACTTTTGATCGAGCATCGGTGAAAGCAGCTGCAATCCCAGAGGTCGATGTGCTCATGTGCAGCTTAACCCACGGCTGATCAACGGAGTAACCGCGATATGATTTAATGTTAGGGTATTTTTTCGCTAGCCCAGGTGCAAAATTTGATCTCTCCTGCACTTCAAATTGAATCAGCTTGCCATCGGCATTGGGAAGTTCAATGGTGCCACCTGACAGACCTCTAGCATCAGTGTGATTGACATGCTCGAGTAACAATTTTTGATCAAGACTAAATTTCCTCGAGGCTGAGGCTTCATGAGAAGAGGCCTTGATAAAAGTCTGTTTAGGATTCAGAGCATGATCATGCCCTTTATGGGAGATATCATCAGCATGATCCTCATGATCATGGCCTTTGTGTGAGCTATTGTGCGCGTGCTCAAAGTGAGTATGATCAGAAGCAAAAGCAGTCTGCGTAAAAAAAAGCATGGTCAAGCAACAGATCACTGCAGAAAAATTCTTCTCCATCTTCCCATTTCCCCTTCTTATTCATTTATTCATTTATTTATTCATTTATTCATTTATTCATTTATTCATTTATTTATTTATTTATTTATTTATTCATTTGTTTATTTGTTTATTTAACCAAATTATTGGAGCCACTAATAGCAAAACATTGTAGCTGCCAACTGTCTGGAGGAATTCACCAGAAGTTAAATCTGCGACGTGAATCAACGTGTTACAACGCTGCTTCTCGACTAAGAGCGGAAAGATAAATACTCTAGGTCACCCAAAAGGATGCCTGAGTACAATGGTTTCAACACGATCTGGGCCGGTCGAGACAATATCAACTGGCGCGCCTACAAGGGACTCAATTCGACCAATATATTTTCTAGCCGCCTCAGGCAACGAATCTAGAGTTTGTGCACCGGCCGTCACATCCGCCCAGCCAGGCAGTGTTTCATACACTGGTGTGACATTCTCAAAATCATCCGCATGCATTGGCATACCAGCATCATTTCCCTCTGCATCACGGTAGCCTACACAAATATTGATTTCATCAAGGCCGTCGAGAACGTCAAGTTTGGTCAAGCAGATACCCGAAATACTGTTGACTCTTACTGCTTGCCGAAGTGCCACGGCATCAAACCAACCACAACGTCTCTCTCGCCCGGTAGTCGTGCCAAATTCATGACCTTTCTCACCCAAATAACGACCTATGTCACAATGCAATTCGGTGGGAAAGGGGCCAGCGCCCACGCGAGTGGTGTAGGCTTTGGTAATACCGAGAACATAATCGAGGTAAAGTGGTCCAAATCCTGACCCTGTGGCTGTGCTTCCAGCCGTCGTGTTTGACGATGTGACATAGGGATACGTGCCGTGATCGATGTCCAGCAAAGAACCCTGAGCTCCTTCGAACAATATGTGCTCTCCGGCCTCTCGAGCCTCGTGCAGCAAGCCTGTCACGTCGGCCATCATTGGTAGCAAAACTTCAGCCCACTGAATCGCATGAGCCAAGGTTTGATCAAAATCAATTGGACTCGCCCCGTAATATTGGGTCAAAGCAAAGTTATGGTACTCCAAAACATCTTTTAACTTAGCTGCAAAACGCTCCATGCAGGCGAGATCACTCAAACGCAAACCTCTTCGAGCCACTTTATCTTCATAAGCAGGGCCGATACCTCGCCCCGTGGTACCAATTTTAGCCTCTCCTCGCGCTGCCTCTCGAGCCTGATCTAGAGCCACATGATACGGCAAAATCAATGGACAGGAACCTGAGATTTTTAGTCTGCCTCGGACCTCCACATCGCGATCTTCAAGCATAATAATTTCTTTAATCAGAGCGTCGGGCGCTAGTACCACTCCATTGCCAATAACACATTGAACATTTGACCTAAGAATACCCGACGGAATGAGGTGCAATGCCGTTTTCTTGCCGTCGATCACCAACGTGTGACCAGCGTTATGACCACCCTGAAAGCGAGCCACCAAAGCAGATTTGTCAGTCAATAAATCAACGATTTTTCCCTTACCTTCATCTCCCCACTGAGAGCCAAGGATGACAACATTTTTACCCATAAATTTACACTCAACCAAATGATATTTTTCGTTATTGAGGAAGATCCCGCACTACATATTGACCATCAACCTCAACCAACTGACGATCACATTTCATTTCTTGAAAGTCGATATACTGACCCTCAAAACCAAACACTACACGCTCACCTTGACTGCGCAGTAAATCCACCTGCGCAGATAACTCTGTATTATTCGAAAATGGAACAAAAATTCCCTGAGATCTCTCGTAACGAGCATGACTCTGTGACACAAGCGATTTCAAATCGAAGGCGAAGCCGGTGGCAGGCCTCGCGCGGCCAAACTCTTGGCCGACATGATCATAGCGTCCGCCGTTACCCAAAGCTCTCCCATAACCCTGCACATAGGCGGCAAAAACGATCCCCGTGTGGTAGTGATATCCTGGCATTTCTCCCAAATCAATATGCACATGGGCATCCATTTCTTGTACCAATGCCACCACGGCATCAAGTTGGTTCAATGCTCTTTGAACCAAATCTGAAGCCCCTTTGAGCAACGCTTTCGCTTCGTTGATCACCTCAACGCCGCCAGCAAGGTTTGGAAGAGCTCTCAAATAGCTACCAAGGTCTTCTCGTTGCACATGATCAGTGATCCAATCAGTGAGTTCCGCTTTTGCCTTGCGCTGCAGCAAAGCGAACAGTTCCCCCTCTTGATCAACCGACAAATTGGCCTCAACAACGATTCCGCGCAAAATATCGACGTGACCTAAATCAATGGTAACTTGCTCCACTCCAGATAGCTTTAATGTTTCCAAGAAAAGAGCTATAACTTCCATATCGGCCGCCAGAGACTGCTCTCCAAATAATTCAACGCCGACCGAAATGGGCGCTCTCGATTGCAACGGTCCGCGAGCGCGAGTATGCAAGACAGTCCCAGCATAACACAGCCGACTGGGACCTTCTCTATGAAGACTATGGGCATCCATTCTGGCGGTTTGCGGTGTTATATCCGCTCGAACACCCATCATGCGACCACTTATCTGATCAGTCAGCCTAAAAGTCATGAGATCTAAATCTTTGCCAGATCCACTAAGTAGTGATTCGGTAAATTCTAACATTGGAGGAATCACCAGGTCATAACCCCAACGATAATACAGATCGAGTAGTTTACGGCGGTAGGACTCCACCACCTCGGCTTGCTCAGGCAAAACCTCGTCAACACCATCGGGTAATAACCAACGATCTACATTTGTCACAACAGTCCCTTCAAGTCATCTTTTTGACAGTATTAACGCCATAAAAACAAAATCACTAAACCACCAAACATACTTGCAAGACCCGCTAAGCGCATATGTTTTTCGCTCAATTGCGCCAAAATCAGCGCCATATTGCGCCAACGATGGGGCGCCACGAATGGCATAATACCCTCAAAAACGAGCATTAGTGCTATAGCGCGAGCAATATCATCGAGCATGGAGTCAGCCTTTTCTATGGCATAAAAAAACCGGGTTGCCCCGGTTTTCAGATTCTAGCAAACTCTTACCCAATGTGGCAGAGATTTTTCAGATAAATGAGGTTGCGCAGTCTATCCACAAACTTATTTATCTTTGGACTGGTTGAGATACTTGAAGAACTCACTGCCGGGCTCCACGAGCATAATATCACCCTTATTGGAGAACGCCGATTTGTAGGCATTGAGACTCCGCACGAAGGCATAAAACTCTGGATCCTGCTGATATGCCTCGGCGTAAATCCGAGCGGCCTCCGCATCGCCTTGTCCGCGCAGCTGTTCTGCATCACGGTAGGCGTTTGCTAACTCAATGGTACGTTCTCGATCAGCAGATGCTCGGATTCTTTCGGCTTTCTCCTTGCCGGTTGAGCGCAATTCCTGAGCCTCTTTATTACGCTCCGCAGTCATACGTCGGAATACTGGATCACTTACCTCTGAGGGTAAATCGATGCGCTTCACTCGCACATCTACCACTTCTATGCCCAGAGAGTTCAAGACACTACTGTTGAGCTCATCGGTGATATTTTTCATCAACATATCACGCTCTCCAGAGACCACCTCATAGAGCGTTCGGGTACCAAATTGATTACGAAGCCCATCATTGACACGCTTGGCGAGTCGGTTGGCAGCGACACGCTGATTACCGCCGGTAGACTTGTAATAGGTCTCAACATCTGCAATGCGCCATTTAGCATAGGAGTCTACAATCAAGCGCTTTTGCTCTACAGTGAAAAAACTCTCAGGCTGTGCATCAACGGTCAAAATACGCGCCTCAAAGCGCTTCAAATCATCTACCAATGGAATCTTGTAATGCAAACCGGGCTTGATGTCGGCCTCAGCAATTTCACCGAAACGCAAAGTAACACCACGCTCCACTTCACTGATGACAAACAGTGTATTACTGACGAGAACCACCACCAGCAGAAAAAAGATTCCAACTTTCAATAAATTGCTCATCGTCCTCTACCTCCTTGCAACTGGTTAGTATTACGTTGCAATTTTTCTATCACTTCATTAGCTACACGATCAATAAGCTGATTGTTGGTTTCGTTAGACCGCCCGGGCCCGCTGACACCTTGTTGAACCAATTTATCCAAGGGTAGATACAGCATGTTATTACCGCCTTCAGTGTCAATCAGAACTTTGGTACTGTCAGACATCACCTGTTCAATAGCATCAATGTATAATCGCTCTCGCGTCACTTCGGGCGCCTTCTCGTACTCAGTCAAAAGAGCGGTAAAACGGCTGGCCTCACCCTCGGACTTTGAGATCACTTGTGATCGATAACCCTGGGCCTCTTCTCTCAAGCGCTGCGCTTCACCGCGCGCTTCAGGAATTATTCCATTGGAGTAAGCCTGCGCTTCGTTGACTAACCGCTCCAAGTCTTCACGCGCCTTAATAACATCGTCGTAGGCTGCTTTTACATCATTCGGTGGTTTAGCATCAGCGATGTTGATGGTTACCACGTTGATACCACTCGTGTACAAATCTAACAACTGCTGGAGCTTATCCGCAATTGAGATCGCAACTTGCTCTCGCTCGGTTGCGATTACGCCGTCCAATCCAGTGCTGCCAACGACGTGTCGGAGCGCACTGTCAGTAGCCTGTTTAAGGCTAGTTTCAGGCGCGAGGATGCTCAACTCAAAATCTTTGGCACTGGCAATGTTATATTGAACTGACAGCGCGACCTCGACAATATTCTCGTCTTCGGTCAGCATCAATCCGCGAGTAGAATACTGCCGCTCCTCAGTCACATTGACTATCTTCTTAGACTCCAAAAATGGTGGATACCAATGAAGCCCAGCGCCCAGAGTCTCGTGGTATTTGCCTAACCGGAGCATAACCGCCTGCTCCTTTTCATCAACCTGAAAAACACCCAAGAGTCCCCATACGATCACTAGGACTAACCCAGCGATGGGCAGTATGCTTTTGATATTGCCTGCAGAAGGGCCTTTGGAGCCATTACCAGCGCCGCCACCGCCAAAAACACTGAGTTTTTCCTTTAGTTTTTTAAGCGCTTCATCTATATCTGGTGGCCCCTGATCATTTCTGTTACCACCCCATGGGTCTTTACCGCCACCCGGCTCATTCCAAGCCATAACTATCTCCACTCTTTAAATAAGTTAAACATCGTTTTTTTCTACATTACTGTAGTTTACCAATAGTTTGTTACAATGTGGTCAAATCATCTACTTTCAAGTTCGCATTTTTTAAAATTCTAAAAAAATCTCTCTCCGGAAGACGAATTTCCATATTGATCACACCATCGTCCTCGACTGTCTCGGCAACCACCGCCTTGCTGCTATATAGGGCCGCTCTCACAGATCCCTGATGAGGATGCAATTGTAAATGTCGATGTATGATTTTAGCCGGCAACCGCTCGCTTATGGTTTCTAGCAGCAACTCGAGCCCCTCACCGGAAAGCGCTGAAACCCATACCGCAATCGCTTCACCATTAGAGTTACGTTCAACTCTCCCGTGCGGGTCAGCCAATAGGTCAACTTTGTTGTAAACCATTAGGGTCGGTAACTGATGGGCATCTATCTCTTCGAGCACTTCTTCGACTCGAAGAATATTCGTCGCTCTATCTTCAGCACTAACATCAACCACATGAAGTAACAAATCTGCTGACGACGCTTCCTCAAGAGTCGCTCTGAAGGCATTCACCAAACGATGAGGAAGGTGACTAATAAAACCCACAGTGTCAGCAAAAATAACGGACCCAACATCCTTCAGTTCTACCCTGCGCATGGTTGGGTCCAACGTGGCAAACAATTGATTGGCAACGAACACATCAGCTTGGGTAATGGTGTTAAATAAAGTCGACTTACCTGCGTTGGTATAACCGACCAAGGAAACAGTGGAAATGTCTGATCGCTTTCTTCCGCGTCGGCCTTGATCGCGCTGTTTACGAACTTTTTCCAACCTCCCTTCGATGGACTTGATACGATCTCGCACCATGCGGCGATCGGATTCCAATTGTGTTTCTCCTGGCCCCCTCATGCCGATGCCGCCTTTTTGACGCTCAAGATGAGTCCACCCACGAACCAGCCTGGAGGATAAATGCTGCAATTGAGCTAGCTCCACCTGGAGTTTACCTTCATGAGTGCGAGCACGCTGTGCGAATATATCCAGAATCAGACCCGTTCTGTCCAGCACCCTACAACAGAGTTCCGCCTCAAGATTCCTCTCTTGGCTGGGACTTAAGTTATGATTAAATATCACCAATTCAGCCGCTGAGGCTCTGACACCGGCTTTTATTTCATCGAGCTTTCCCGAGCCAACAAAGTACTTTGCACTGGGTGAGGCCCGCGAGCCCGTGATGAAATCTACAGGATCACCGCCTGCGGCTATCACCAGCTCCTCAAACTCTCTAGGATCTTCCGGCTCAGATTCACTATTGAGCTTAATATGCACCAAAATCGCCGTTTCACCTGATTCTGGTCGCTCAAAAAAAAGTGCCACTGACTAGTATTTTTGTCCGATGAAGTCGCCTTGATCGTCACCCTTCGGCTCTTGTGGATCGTTACCGCTAGTGGGTAATCGAACAACCCGAGATGGAACGATAGTAGAAATTGCGTGCTTATATACCATCTGGCTGACAGTATTTTTCAGCAACACCACGAATTGATCAAAGGATTCTACTTGCCCTTGCAATTTAATCCCATTGACCAAAAAAATTGATACGGGAACGCGCTCCTTTCGAAGGACATTTAAGAAAGGATCCTGCAGATTATTCCCTTTTGACATTTATCTTTCTCCTTAATAATAATGAATAAGCCACGACGATTGCAGCATCGTGAAGGTTGTGACATTAAACCGTCACCAACTCTACCAACGTCCATGAATGGTAGAGGTTATAATATGGAGTGATTGGAGAGGATTTTCAAGGTTTGCTTGCAGATTTTTTCGCAACTGAGAAATTGTTCACCATCATCAATAATAATTCGCTCCGCATCTGACCACTTTCTCAACCAAGTAAACTGCCTTTTCGCCAACTGGCGACTGGCTACAACTGCCCGATTAATCGCTTCATCGATATCAAAATGGCCGTCCAAATGCTGCCACAATTGCTGATATCCTGCAGCTCGCATGGCAGGTAAATCAGGCGATAGATCATCGCGTTGGTGAAGCGCTCTGACCTCATCAAGCAGACCAAGTTTCATCATCTGAAGAAACCTTTGTTCGATACGCTCGTGCAAAAGTTGTCGATTATCCGAAATCAGTGCGATTGGTACAACGCCGTAATCATGTTCCAAACCTTTATCGACAACCTTTACTTGCAATGCCGATAAGGGTTTACCGGTTATTTTAATGACCTCTAGCGCACGTTGAATACGCTGTGAATGGTTTGGGTGCAATTTACGGGCAGTTTCTGGATCTAAGCGTGTTAATTCGTCGTGTAAGCTCTGCCAACCCTGTTCAGTCGCGCGCCTTAGTATCTCATCACGAACAGTAGAATTCGCTCTGGGTAGGTCTGAGAGGCCACCATAAAGTATTTTGAAGTACATCATAGTGCCGCCGACCAGAAGCGGTATATTTCCCCGAGCACTAATATCTTTTATATGCCGCTTAGCGTCTTGAAGAAAATCTGCGACACTGTATACCTCACTGGGATCTCTAATATCAATGAGTGCGTGAGGGTGCTTTTTGCGCACGCCAGAAGCAACTTTTGCACTGCCTATATCAAGGGTCTTGTATACTTGCGCTGAATCAACACTGATAATCTCAACGGGCAAATGGGCGCGCAACGCAATAGCCAAATCGGTCTTACCCGATGCTGTGGGACCCATGATAAAAATTACTGGCGGCTTTGCCACTGGTATCGTCATCTTTGCTCTAGCGCCCTCGCAAGAATAATTTATCCAGCTCCTCTACAGACAATTGAGACCAAGTGGGTCTGCCATGATTACACTGGCCACTGCGCTCAGTGGTTTCCATGTCTCTCAACAAGGCATTCATTTCTGGAATGGTCAATTTGCGGTTAGCGCGCACAGATCCATGGCAAGCCATCGTTGATAAAATTTCGTTGATATGCTCTCTTATCCTCACCGAGGAACCGTGCTCCAACAAATCTGATAAAACATCTCGTAACAAGCCCTCCACCTGTGAACCACGCAGGATAGCTGGTATCTCCCGAACAATAAGACTCTCCTGTCCCGCTCGCTGAACTGAAAAACCCAATTGCTCAAAAACAGACGGATTCTCCTCAACCACAGTGGCTTCTCGCTGACTAACCACAAGATTTTCTGGCACTAAAAGCGGTTGGGAGACCAGCCCCTGATCATCGTAAGCACTCTTCATTCGCTCATAGGTAATGCGCTCATGGGCCGCATGCATGTCCACGATGATCAATCCTTGAGCATTTTCAGCCAGTATAAAAATACCCTTGAGTTGGGCTATGGCAAAGCCGAGTGGAGGCACTTCAGTGGTGTCATCCGCTTCGCTCTGGGACGTATCGTAGAGCGACTGGTACTGCCCAACGGGCACACGAACCGCTTGAGATTCTGACCTATGCAATGGGCGCGAATAGTCGACATTGGCGTAATTGGCTAACTGCAAACTTGACTGATCCATAGCATCAGACTGATTTTCGTCCCCTGACGGGTTGATCGATTGATGTTGTTGCAGATGATCCTGAGGACGATCACTGGCCAGCGCTTTCACCAGCGTACTTGAAACAAAGGTATGCACGCTACCACTGTCTCTAAAACGCACCTCATGTTTTGTCGGATGGACGTTAACATCTACATCTGTAGGCGCTATTTCTAAAAACAAAACATAGGCTGGATGCCGTCCGTGGTAAAGCACATCTTGATACGCTTGCCTTACGGCATGGCTAACCACTTTGTCCTTGATACTGCGGCCGTTAACGAAAAAATACTGCAAGTCGCCCTGACTTCGAGAAAATGTCGGCAATCCTATCCAGCCCCATAACCTCAACCCAGATCTGTTGTCATCCAAAAACAGTGCCTGTTGCATGAACGTCGATCCGCACAAATCCGCCACACGCTTCTCTTGTTCAAGCTGACCCTCGGCTGCCCGAAGACTGAACTGAACCTTGTTATTGTGTTTTAAACTGAATGACACCCCCATGTGACTCAAGGCTAATTTTTTTAGACTGTCGTCGATACGTTTGTATTCAGTATTGTCAGTACGCAAGAATTTTCGCCGCGCCGGCGTATTAAAAAATAGATCTCGAACTTCAACAGAGGTGCCCCTGGGGTGCGCTGCGGGCTTTAATTGTACTGCCATATCACGACCTTCCGAGGTCGCCATCCAACCACCGTCATCACAATTAGAGGTGAGCGAAAGCCTCGATACCGAGGCTATACTCGCTAAAGCCTCGCCACGAAAACCCAGGGTTGAAACAGCCTCCAGATCTTCAAGTTGAGCAATTTTGCTCGTGGCGTGCCTACTCAGCGCCAGAGGGAGTTGCTCCTTAGAGATACCAAAACCATTATCTCGAACTTTAAGGAGCTTGGCACCCCCCTGCTGAACTTCCACATCAATCTTGGTTGCGCCTGCATCCAAACTATTCTCACAAAGCTCTTTGACCACGGATGCTGGCCTCTCCACCACCTCTCCAGCAGCAATCTGATTAGCAAGTTGTGTACTCAGAATTTGAATATTCGACATAATCGGTCACTTAAAAGTTGCGTTGCAACGATATTACTCCCTTGGTATCAATAATTTTTGACCCACTCTTATAGAAGCCGAAGACATGGCGTTGTGACGCACTAATGCTGACAGTGACACACCGTAATCCTCAGCAATTTCAGAGAGAGTATCGCCTCTCACCACAACGTGTGTAATCACCTCGGAGCCTTTGCGATTAGCCAACAGAGTACCAACGGGAGGCTGCGCTATATAGTAAGCCTGCAAACCATTAAAAATAGCCAATGCCATTTTTTGTTGGTAGCTTGCCGTTTTCAACTTACTTGCTTCATTTGGATTGGAAATAAAACCAGTTTCAATCAGCAAAGACGGTATATCCGGAGATTTCAGCACCAGAAACCCAGCCTGCTCAACCTTTTTCTTGTGTAGTCTGGCCACGGCATCCATTTGTTTGAGAACATAACCACCGGCATCGAGACTACTTCGTAATGTCTCATTCATCGAAAGATCCAGCAACACACCGGCAAGCACGTCATCTTTATCATTTAGGCTCAGTGCACTTGCGCCACCAATAAGGTCTGCTCGGTTTTCAGTTCTTGCAAGATAACGCGCAGCCTCACTGGTTGCACCCTTGGTTGATAAAGCGTAAACAGAGGCTCCATTAGCTCGAGGATCATGAAAGCCATCAGCATGAACCGAAATAAAAAAATCGGCTTGCTTATCGCGCGCGATCGCCGTCCTCTTGCGATGACCGATATAATAATCTCCAGTCCGTACCAATACCCCTTCAAAATATGGACTTTTGTCAAACAACTTTTTAATGCGCTTAGATATTTGTAACACGATATGTTTTTCACGCAACCGATTTGGCCCAGAAGCTCCGGGATCCTCTCCACCATGGCCCGCATCGATGGCAATGACAATCTTCCGATCAGCGCGTTGAATAACCCGTTCTAGGGTTTTGCTTACCTGCTGTCGCTTGTCGAACAAATCCAACACAAGACGATGCCCATACTGTTCATTCGCCGGAAGTGTAAAACTTTTAGGACTGACGGTGGCGCTTAAATCTAATACGATGCGCAAATCATCCCCATTGCGCGCCGCGTGACGCACGTTGACAATCGGTGTTTTAGTTAAATCGAAGCCATCAAAATTACCTTTCAATCGAGTATTGGCAAGGTCAATCACAACACGATTTGGATTTTCTAATACAAGCAATTTATGCTCAACTCTATCACTTAAATCAAGAACTAACCGAGTACTTTCTGGAGAGCGCCAAAGCCTGACCGATTCTATGTCTGTTGCCGCAGACACAAGTGAGGACATAAGTAAAAGGCCGAGCGAGTAGAACGGAACACGCCTCAATAACACCAAATGTGTGTATAAAAAGCTGATTTGCAACCAGGCCCCCTAATCAATCATTGCATGGTCTATGAAAAACCTGCAATCAACAAACCCCTCGATGAACTTCTTACCCGCCTCAGAGCGCGACTCTATAATAACCGAACGTCCAGATGACCGATGTTCAATGCTCAGGTGAATATCTGTCTTGTTGAGATACTCGCTGCCCTGCTCCGGCCACTCCACGATGTTTAACGCACCATTATCGAGGTAATCAGTGAAACCGATATAATCGAGTTCTTGCGGATCATTCACTCGATACAAGTCGAAGTGATAGACCATGCCGAGAGCGAGATCATAAGGTTCTACAATTGTATAAGTAGGACTTTTTACCGCACCCTGATGTCCTAGACCCCTCAGTAATCCCCGACATAGAGTGGTTTTCCCCGCTCCTAGATCTCCCTTTAAAGTGATCAGCATAACCTCATCCAGACGAACCGCCAAGTTCTGTCCAAAGCGAACCATAGCATCCTCATCTGGAAGAAAAACCGCGACAGGGTTTTCGTCTATGGCATCAGTCACTGTCGATATCCATGTACTGATTCAAAGTTGCGGGCAGAAAATTGAGAATGTCGGAGGCTACAAATCCTCTCAGCCCCTGCTCCTCAACTGCCATATCTGCTGCCTCTGCATGCAAGCAACAACCTAATTCAGCAGCAGTATCGAGATCCAAACCCTGAGCCAAGAGACCACCAATAATACCACTTAAAAGGTCTCCCATGCCCGCAGTCGCCATGGCCGGATTACCATAAGGACATATATGGATCGTTTTCGACCTAACCCCAAGCACCAGAGAACCCACTCCTTTGAGAACCACCACTGCAGAGTACTTTTCCTGAATTGCACGCACCGCCGCAAATCTGTCTCTCTCAACGTCAGCGACACTGACAGCTAACAGTTTGGCGGCTTCACCCACATGCGGTGTCAACACCCAACGACGATCAGAAAAATCAGAAACGACTCGACCCTGAGCCAGAATATTTAATGCATCCGCATCCATAACGGTGGGCAAGTTGGTAGCTATTGCCTTTTGCAAAAGCTGTTCTGACCACGATGATTGCCCTAACCCAGGCCCCAATACCAGCACTGAGGGCTTATCCAATAATGGCTCTAATTGCTGCCCAGATGCAACGCCACAAGCCATAATTTCGGGCTGTCGTGTCAAGCAGGCGGCTATATGTTGTTCACGGGTAGCCAGCCCCGTCACTCCTGCTCCTGTCACCAAACTTGACTGTGCCGCCAGTATCGCGGCACCGCCAGATCCATAATCGCCGCCGATGACCATACAATACCCACGTTGATACTTATGCCCATCAACCGCTAACTCAGGAAGAAAATCAATTAAATGTTCGAGGGACATCAATACCGTCGAAGGTAAATATTGCTGCAAAATTGCCTCATCAACGTCCAGAGAGTCATAGACTACATCGCCGCATACAGCAGGTCCTACACCGGTAAAAAGACCCTGCTTGGCCGCAACAAAGGTAACTGTTAGATCAGCTCTGACAGCAACAGTATCAACATGGCCTGTGTCAGCACAAAGTCCCGAGGGGATGTCCACAGCCAAAACTGGCAGCATTGAGTTATTGATGCAGTCAATTGCCTCAGACACTCGTTCTCGCAGAGGCCCCTCAAGTCCAGTGCCAAGAAGACTGTCAACAATAACCCCTGCTGACAAGTCTGTGGTTATGCTAAAGTCGGAAAAACTCACTTTCGCATCAATACAAAGCTGTCTCGCGGCTTTTGCCTCGACTGATAGTTTTTCTGCAGAACCAAACTCGTACAGGCTTACTGGAATACCGTCAACTAACGCAAGCTGGGCAATGACATAGCCATCCCCGCCATTATTGCCAGATCCACAAAATACATGTAATTTTGATGGAATCCCGAACGCTTCGCGCAACTCAGCGTACGCACAGGCGCCAGCTTTTAACATCAAATCAAACTCAGTGACTGCACCGCTAGCAACAGCCTGTTGTTCAAATTTTTTCACAGTATTGGCATCGTACAAAGATTCTTCGAGAAGATAATGCGACATCAGCTTAATATCCCAGTAAAATTGGATCCATTATAAGTCAGAATAGCGCTGAAACCATGCCTGAAACTAAAAGCGATGGGCAAAATTTGAAAAACTTGGCCGAGAAGATTAAGACTTGGGGCGCCGAGTATGGCTTTCAACAAGTAAACATTGTTGAACCGGACCTAGATCAGGCCTCAGAGAGACTGCAAGATTGGCTCGACAAAAAGTTTCACGGTTCGATGAAATGGATGGCAGAGCATGGAGAGAAGCGCTATCAGATTGACAACTTAGTGGATCGAACACTTAGGGTCATCTCTGTACGTATGGATTACTTAGCTGATAGCAACATGATTGCCGTGCTCGGAGACGACAATAAGGCCTATATCTCACGCTACGCGCTCGGACGCGACTACCACAAGCTCATACGTCGTCGTCTTGCCGCGCTAGTAAAAAAAATTGAGCTTGAGCTACCTTTGTCAGACCTCTCTCAGCGCCCATTTGTGGACAGTGCACCGGTGATGGAGAAACCCATCGCCGAGCAGGCCGGACTGGGTTGGATTGGAAAGAATACGCTACTTTTAAATCAAACTGCGGGATCTTGGTTTTTTCTTGGGGAAATCTACACATCATTGGCGCTTCCCGTCGACAACCAGACTCAAGAAGATAAATGTGGTAAGTGCAAGGCATGTATTACTGTTTGTCCTACCGACGCCTTTCCAGAACCCTATGTGTTAGACGCGAGGCGCTGTATTTCTTATCTAACCATCGAACATAAGGGTTCAATTGATGAGGAGCTCAGACCCTTGATGGGCAACCGCGTATTTGGCTGCGATGACTGCCAAATAAGATGTCCTTGGAATCGCTTCGCATCCTTCAGCAAAGAGGCTGATTTCGCGCCACGGCATAACTTGCAAGATTCGTCTCTGGTGAGTTTGTTTATGTGGAGCAACGAGGAATTTCTAAAAAATACCGAAGGATCACCAATCAGGCGAATTGGGCATGAGCGCTGGTTGCGCAATCTGGCTGTAGGCCTCGGTAATGCGTCAGCTTCAAATCATATATTGGAGGCCCTTCGTTTGAGAAAAGACCATCCCTCTGTGTTAGTCAGAGAACATGTCAACTGGGCGATCAAGGAACAGCGAGCTAAACTTCAGTGCGAATGAAAACGTCTCGATAATAAGCTAACTCAGCGATTGAATCATAGATATCGTCCATTGCCAGATGCCTTCCCTGCTTAGTGAAACCAGCCTCGAGATCTGGGCGCCATCGTCTGACCAATTCTTTCAAGGTACTGACATCCAAATTACGATAATGAAAAAAATTCGCTAATTCAGGCATATAGCGAACCAAAAATCGACGATCTTGGCCAATGGAATTTCCACACATTGGAGACTGTCCGGGCGCTATCCAATCTGAGAGAAAGTCAAGCGTTTGTTGCATCGCTTGGTGCTCACTGAGTTGACTCTGACGAACACGCTCGGTCAATCCCGTTTTACCGTGCTGAGTGGTATTCCAGCTGTCCATGCCCTTCAATAAATCCTCTGATTGATGAATCACCAATGAGGGCCCCTCTGCCAAAATATTTAAATTAGCATCAGTGACTACAGTTGCAATTTCGATGATTCGTTCGACAAGAGGATCCAAACCAGTCATTTCCAGATCGATCCATATCAAATTATCCGATGGCGTATTGGTCATTAACATTCCTATGATTAGGTACTAACCTTGTGTAAAGGCAGATATCACTCTAAGGCGTAATGCTATATCCTTGACTATCAGAACACCAGAACTACGAGAGAGATCACTATAATTAGCAATAATTTGAACACAGTTATTGGCTCATGAATAAACGAAAGCTCAGTAACCGACAAAGAGAGCGTATTAAGGCTATTCAAGAGAAGCGTCGCAACCGAGCCACTCAAGGCAAATTAGGAAGCGAAGCGCCGTTTGATTTCGCGGAACTTGGAGCAGAGCGTAAAGGCACGATAATTACCAACTTTGGTACTCAAGTCGAACTTGAAGCTGCCGATTCGGCAACTGGGCCACGGTTGGTCCGATGTCATATCAGAACCAATATTGAGTCGTTGGTTACTGGTGACAACGTGGTATGGCGGCCTTCTCAAACACTCGGTGTGGTGGTGGCACGAGACGAAAGACGCTCGGCGTTAATGCGCCCCGATATCTATGGAAAATTGCGTCCAATCGCCGCTAACATAGACACTATTGCTATCGTCTTTTCTCCTCGACCCGAGGCTTTTAGTAATTTAATTGATCGATACCTCATTGCCGCAGAAGCACAGAAAATAAAGCCCATACTCATCGTCAACAAGGTTGATATGCTTGCTCTCGAAGACCCCGCCGCTGAACAGACCAAGGTCGATCAACTCATCAGAGACTATGAGTTTATTGGTTACAAAGTGTTTCAAGTATCAGCTAAAACAGGGCAAGGCATCGAAGAACTGCAAGCATTCCTGGGTGACAAAACTGCAGTGCTTGTGGGTCAATCTGGTGTTGGAAAATCGTCGCTGATCAACCTGTTACAACCGGAGGCAAATATGGCAGTTGGTGCCCTCTCTGTAGGTAAAGCGAAGGGAACCCATACCACCACCGTATCGAAGCTTTTTCACCTTTCGTCAGGAGGCAAACTAATTGACTCACCGGGCATTCGGGAATTTGGTTTAACTCACCTCAGTGCAGAGCACGTGATAGAAGGGTTTATTGATTTTCACCCCTATCTTGGGCGTTGCAAGTTTCGCGATTGCCGTCATATCAATGAACCTTACTGCGCGCTATTGCAGGCCGTCCGCGACAAAAAAATTCTCGCTTCAAGACTAAATAATTACCATCAGATCATTCAGTCACTGGACGCAGAGTGATAAAGTCATCACTGTCAACTTTCGTATAGGAACGCCAATGTCAATCCCTTTGCCCTTACTTATCGAACCTGCAGAACTGGAGCCTAAGCTGGGAAATAAGAATTTAATAATCGTTGATTTATGTCAGACGGCGCTTTACAAGCAGATTCATGTACCGGGAGCAGTACATCTACCAAGTGTCGAGCTTTTAGCTGGAGAGCCGCCCATTCCCGGTTGCTGCCCATCAGTTGCTAAGGTTAGAGCGATGCTGTCAGATCTGGGGATTGATAAGACCAAGCACATCATTTTGTATGATGATGAGGGCGGCGGATGGGCGGGAAGACTAGCATGGACATTGGATTTGGCGGGAATACACAATTGGTCCTATCTAAATGGCGGAATGATTGCCTGGGTGAAAGAGGGCCACCCCACTGAATCTACCATCAACATAGCTACACCCAGTGACTATAGTATTGGTGAACAATTTGCCAATCCCTCTACCGCCACCGACGCAGACGAAATCATACGTCAACTGGATTCTGACGACTTTGCCATCTGGGATGCTAGAAGCCCAGCCGAATTCAGCGGAGCAATGATCCGTGCAGCTCGTGGCGGTCATATTCCAGGCGCCGTAAACTTGGAATGGACAGAGATCATGGATCCCAGCCGCAATTTGAGGCTGAGGACAGACAGCGAAAATATTTTGCAGCATGTGGGATTAACCAAGGATAAAACCATTGTGACTCACTGCCAATCACATCATCGCTCTGGCTTCACCTATATGGCAGCGAGAATTCTAGGCTACGATAAGATAAGTGCGTATGATGGGTCTTGGGCTGAATGGGGAAATCTCGACAACACACCTATTGATATTGGGCCCTAATTAAATGAACCGTCTAAACTACAGCTGGGTATCAATACAATGAAGCACAGGGTCGAACTGTTTGTTGCAGTGCAAAGAATATTGCCAAAACACTTCCTATCTCGAACAGTGGGCAAGCTTGCTGAATCAACACAGCCCTGGTTAAAGAACTTTCTCATCAAGGCTGCTATCAGAGTATTTGACATCAACTTAGAGGAAGCAAAGAGCGACTCCATTGAAAGCTATGACAGTTTTAATGCATTTTTTACTCGGCAACTAAAGGATGGTGCACGGCCAATTGATGATCAATATGACAGCGTCTGTTGTCCTGCCGATGGTATGGTCAGTCAAGCGGGAAAAATTGACAAAAATCGAATCATGCAAGCAAAGGGTATAAATTATTCAGTCGCGCGATTGATAGGAGATTCAACCACCGCCGAACACTATCAAGACGGCTCTTTCGCCACTATTTATTTATCGCCTAGAGACTACCATCGAGTGCACATGCCTGTATCGGGAAAGCTGATCAAAACGCGCTATGTACCCGGAGACTTATTCTCTGTAAATGACCTGACCGCGCAGGGTCTTCCCGGTTTATTTGCCCGCAATGAGCGACTTGTGTGCGAATTTGAATCAGAGTTGATGGGCCATTTTACAGTAATACTGGTGGGTGCTATGTTGGTGGCTGGCATAGAGACAGTTTGGGGAGGCGCCGAAGTCGCAGGTGCTGCGCAGGTGCAAGAAACTCTGTTTTCCGAACAAGAGTTAATTTACACCAAGGGAGAGGAAATTGGGCGGTTTAAATTTGGCTCCACTGCCATCGTGCTATTCCAAAAACAGACTGTCAGTGGCTTTGAAGACCTGCAAGTCCATCAAAAAGTAAAGATGGGCGAGGCCATTGCCACTGTCACCTGAGAGAAAATTCGTGCACCGCGTCGATGAAAACCTTGACGTTGTCGGGGTCGATATCTGGGGTAATGCCATGACCTAAGTTAAATATATGGCCCGAGTGATCTCCAAAAGATGTCAGTATGGTCTTGATCTCCGATCTGATAGTCGCCGGATCTGACCGCAACACTGCGGGATCCATATTGCCTTGCAGCGCCACTTTGTTACCAACACGCAACCGTGCCTGACCAATATCTACCGTCCAATCCAAACCGAGACAATCGCAACCGGTGTCAGCCATGTTCTCTAACCAGTGTCCTCCTCCTTTAGTAAACAATATCGCTGGGACGTCTCGACCATCGGCATGTTTGATCAGACCAGCGACTATCTTCTCCATGTAGGCTAGAGAGAATTCAAGATAGGCCGAGTGGCTGAGAGCGCCTCCCCACGTATCAAAAATTTGCACTACCTGAGCACCACTTCGAATTTGCGCATTGAGGTAATCAATCACTGATTGCGACAATTTGTCCAGTAGTTGATGAAGGATTTCCGGTTGCTTGTACAACATAGTTTTGGCTCTGGAAAAATCCCGACTACTTTTGCCCTCAATCATGTAAGTCGCAAGCGTCCACGGGCTGCCAGAAAACCCAATCAGTGGCACGCGGCCATCTAGCTCAGCTCGTATTGCTGCCACAGCATCAGTCACATAGGGTAAATCCTTGGCTGTATCCACCACCGCTAACTGCTCAATGTCTTTTTCTGTGCGCACCGGCTTGCGGAACATTGGCCCCTCGCCCTCGACAAAGTAGAGTCCCAGCCCCATGGCATCGGGAATGGTCAAGATATCAGAGAATAAAATAGCAGCATCAAGCTCGTAGCGTTCTAGAGGCTGGATAGTGACTTCGCAGGCAAGGTCGGTATTCTTACATAAACTCATAAAATCGCCGGCCTGGGCTCTCACACGCCGGTACTCCGGCAGATAGCGACCGGCTTGGCGCATCATCCACACCGGCGTTTTATCAACGGTTTGGCCGGCCAAAGCACGCAAGAAGCGATCGTTTTTAAGTTGCGTCATAAGTGATGTCTATTGAGAGTGTCTGGGGACGCTAGTATACGTCACGCAAGTAACGTTTTTCACGCTTAAGGTTGTTCACGTACTCAGTTGCCTTGTCTGAGCTCATGGCACCCTGATTGGCAACAATATCAGCCAGCGCTTTATCCACGTCTTTAGCCATCCGTGTAGCATCACCGCAGACATAGAAATAAGCACCCGTTTGCAGCCACTTGAATAACTCTTCACCGTGCTCGACCATTTTGTGTTGCACGTAGACTTTGTCTTTCTGATCTCTCGAAAATGCCGTATCAAATCTGGCCAGCAGTCCAGAATCATACATTTCAGTGAGCTGTTGCTGATAAATAAAATCATCAGCCTTGGTTTGATCACCAAAGAACAACCAATTTTTGCCCGCGGCTTGGCGCGCTTGGCGCTCCTCTAAAAACGCTCTGAAAGGGGCCACTCCGGTTCCTGGACCCACCATTATAACCGGAGCATCATCGTTGGCAGGCACCCGAAACGCTTTGTTTGGAGAAACGAAAATCCCCGCTTTTGATTTGGTCTCAACGCGATCCGCCAAAAACGTTGAACACACTCCACAATGATCACGATCCTCAGACCGCCAACGCACTGACGCCACGGTGAGATGAACCGAATTAGGGTGCGCCTTGGGGCTTGACGAAATCGAGTAAGCACGATGCTGAAGGGGTTTGAGCAACTTGATAAATTCGTCAATACCAAAACTTACCTGTGGATTTATGTTTAGCAAATCCAGTGTGTCCTTGCCCCACAAAAAATCTGCCAGAGTCTCCTTATCGCCGTGCTTGACCACATGGGTGAGCATCTCATCCTCTGCTCGCTCCTCTATAAGGGCAATCATATTCCTTGATGGCGTAGAAATTTCGTATTTATGGGTCAACAAGTCTCCCACTGGTTGATCCTGCCCGTCGATCATCAAATCTGCCTCAACTGATAATCGTGACAACAGAGCTTCCACCAACAGCGGATCATTAATTGGCATCACATTAAGCGCATCACCTGCTTCATAGGTAATGCCACTGTCAGCTAGATCAAACTCGTAATGACGAATTTCTTTGTCTGAGTTTGATCCCGATAACAGCTGATTGACACTGAGTGTGGCGGGGTAAGGATTTTTCCGGTTCCATGCCGATTTTTCTACTTTTACTGGCGCCTCCACCACTGACTTTTGCGGCGCCGCATCGCTGGTCAGCGGTATAGTTTTATTGATCCACTCTTCGGCAATGTCCTCGTAATCCACATCGCAATCCAACCGATCCACAAGGCGGACTGCGCCCAGTTGTTCCAAACGCATGTCGATTAGCTTTCCGGCCTGACAAAATTCATCGTAACCAGTATCACCCAACGCTAAAACACCGAATTGCATTTCAGGTAACTTCGGCATATCCGAGTTGGTCAAGGCCTCCCAAAATAGTCCTGCATTGTCGGGCATCTCACCCTCACCATAAGTCGCTATGGTAATGATGACACTTTTCATAACAGCAAACGCTTCCATACTGACGTCGTCCAATCCCTGAACCACCGGTTTAAATCCGCGCGACGTCGCGGCGCTAGCCGCATCCATTGCCAGTGCCTCAGCATTACCCGTCTGTGTACCATACAAAATATTGACCACAGGTGCGGAAAGGCCGGCCTGTTCAGGCTTGCCCACAGATTGTTTATCTGTCATCGCTCTAGCAGACTGCACACCCGCTAAGAAACCGGCCAACCAAGATTTTTGGTCGCCAGTGAAAGGAGCATCTTCGGGAATAAACGGAAGCTTCATTAATTCGTCTCAGTACTAACTTGCGTTGGGTAAAATATCATTGAGTGCATTATAGGCAAATAGCTCTTCAAAGCTTGGAATTCGACCCAATGCAGCCTTATTTTTACGCTGTTGGAGCAGTATCCAGCCATAGGTTGCGAGACTATCCATCGAGAGGATGTTGCGCAAATTCAGTGCTTGCTTGAAATCATTTAATCGCTTATTGGCAATAAGAGCAGCCAGCTCTGAGGCAGAGTAGCCCGAAACAGCTTGCCTAGCATGCCGCAAGAGACCATTCATTAAAGAAAAGTCCTCGGTCAAGATTAGATTGCGCGTGGCTTTTATCATCTCCGGCGCATCCAGTGGGGTGTCTGCACTAAATTTCTTCAACGCAAGTTTTTGCGCTGCGTCCAACACCGAATAGGTATTTAACAGCTCATACATGTCACCAGATTCAGCCTGTTGTGGATCCGGCACCATACCTTGTAATACCGGATCTCCAGCTCTCCACGCCTTTTTGAGCTTGTTTACTTGAAATCCTGCCAGCGCCACAGCCAACTCTTCGAGCAATTCTTTTTCCGATTTCGCCTCTAAGATGGCCTCGGCATCTTGATATTGGAGTAACGCTCGAGGAGTAATATAGGCAAAGTTTGACGATTCAGTGTTCCAATTCTCAAGCAACCAAGACGCCTTTTTAGAGCCTGTAGCAGCCACATGCCACTCTAGCATCGTGATAATTGCCTGTTCATGAGTCGACGATTCGTCACTTTCACCATTGAGATAGGCCAATAACACCGAATCGTGGCTGATGCATCGATGAAACTGTCGCTTTGGATCGTACTGATAGGCAAAGCCTCCCGACATACCATTGCCAAAACCGTTGGCAAAAGAACCAAGATTCAAAACTGCACCGTTGGTCATGTATTCTGCACAAAAGTCACCAACCCCTTCAACCACGGCGGTAGCGCCAGAATTACGCACTGCAAAGCGATCCCCTGCCTGACCATCAACAAATAATCGACCGCCAGTAGCCCCAAATAACGCAAAGTTGCCGATTAGGACATTATTATCTTCACCTTGGGCGCCTCCTTCCGGCGAATGTATCACGATTTCGCCGCCACAGGCGGTTTTGCCAACGCCGTCATTACAGGTACCTGTATGCTCCATTAACATACCATCGTTACAAAATGCGGCATAAGACTGACCAGCCGATCCATGAGTGACCAATCGAATTGTTCGACTGGGAAAGAATCGTCTACCACGAATATCCTGCAATGCCGCAGGCACCTTTTCGGTACTGAGTTCATGGTTGAGCATTCGCTCAATATCAATCGCTACCTGGCCGCCCACGCTCTTATCACAATTATTGATCAGGGTACTCTCAGAAAAGTCCACGGTATGCTGCTTTTCATCGATCAAGGTCTGACGAATAACACTGATAAAACTATCGTCAACGCGGAAGTCACGCTCCATGTAAATTGGCTTTTCAACCTTTTTCTCCTCGACGAGCGTCAGCATGGCTCTGAGATCCAATTGCCCAACTGACGCTGGGTGGTCCAGCAGATGCAATAAATCAGCCCGACCTCTAGCCTCAGCGAGGGATTTCAAGCCAAGCTCAGCAAGTATCTCACGCACCTCATGAGCAATGTTGAGTAAATACTGCGCCAACGCGCGTGGATCTCCGTCAAACACTTCCGGGTTAGTGGTCAACCCGGCCGGACATTTGATGTTGCAATTTTTGGCCATCACACATTTCAGCATCATCAGTGCTGTGGTGCCAAACTCAAAGCTCTCTCCACCCATCAGCGCCGACTTTACGACATCCGAACCAGTCTGATGTGCTCCCGAACAGCGCAACACAACTTTTTCACGTAACCCATTGGCACAGAGTGCTTGATGCACCTCAGCTATGCCTATTTCAGCGGCACGACCGGTATATTTCAAAGAGGTAACAGATGCGGCGCCTGTACCGCCAGTGTTACCAGCGACATTGATTACATCAGCACCGGCTTTGGCAACACCCACGGCGATGGTCCCAATACCATCAGAGGACACCAGCTTAACGATTACTCGAACTCTGGCTGCCTTGGCATCATGAATAAGCTGTGCCAGATCTTCAATAGAATATGTGTCATGGTGGGGAGGTGGAGAGATCAGCTCAACACCTGGGACGCCTCCACGAGCGGCAGCAATCTCAACATTAACCTTAGGTGCCGGCAACTGGCCACCTTCGCCGGGCTTGGCGCCCTGGCCAATTTTAATCTCAATTTCTTCGAGCATGGGATCGGCCAGATAACCCGCCCATACCCCAAACCGACCTGAGGCAAATTGTTTGATTCGTGAGGCGCGAATAGTGCCATAACGAGATATATGCTCTCCACCCTCACCACAGTTAGACATTCCGCCCACCATATTAGTACCGTGCGCCACTGCCTCGTGCGCAGTGGCTACCAAGGCACCATGACTCATCGCGCCAGACGCGAGCAACGGGGTAATTTTACTGGCCGGCTCAACGTCGCGAAGATTGATTTTGGGGGGAGCGCCGCGCAGTCTCCGCAGATAGTCTTGAGCAGCACCTGAGGCCTCGATAACGAGATCATCGCCCTGCACTACCCAAGATACTATATCTACTCCGAAACGATCAGAAAAGGATCTACCTAAAGCATCTAAGCGCCCTTCTCTGTCAGAGAGAGGTCCGGTTAAACGCAAACGGTACTCGGCGTCCTGAACAAACATACATTCCAATCCGCGAATCATAAAATGATTATTACCTGCACGATTGAATAACATCATCTCATGGCGAAATTCATCCGATTTTGACAGGAAGCTGATATCTGCAGGAAAAGCGAGCACATCGCGCATGGCTGCTGGCCGTCGCGATCTCTCTTCGGCCATGGCACGAGAAAAATCTCGGTAGCCCGGCGTGATGGCAAACGTATCAATCGCCTCTGTTGTCAACCGATCAAAACTTGTGTTGGTATAGCCTTCGTCACTGATACCGAAAGCTCCCTCCATTCGGTTTAGAGTCAACAAACGAAGAGCATCTTTTGTTACTGAATCTTCTTCACGATCAAAAATAATTGGTTCTTCGGTGAGATCGACAAAACCCCGAACAGCCGTCACACCATAAGAGTGGCCAGCGCCCTCTGCACGCTCTTTAAACAGACCCAACATCGGAATATCAGTCTCTACCTGACAGTCCAGTGCACGCTGGTGCCAGTCAGAATGTGCTTGCGCCACCTCAGTGAAGCCTACACCCCCAACTGGCGATTTCATATTGGGAAAGTAACGGCGAAAGACCGGGTCGTCAGTATTTAAGAAGTTGGGCTCAAAAAACTCACCGCCCGAATAGCTCTCCACGGTACAGAGCCCCACTTTGCCCATGGTCTTCATCAGCGCTTTCTCGGCAGCCTTTGCGAACCTTGCATAGGCAATATCCGCTTCATCAGCGAATTTATCTTCTGCACGCATTTGCACACCCATGGGGTAGACGGCAGAAGCACCAAATCCCAGTGCACAGGCAACGTGATGAGATGAGCAAATCTGACCACTCTCAACAATCAGTGACACTCTCAATCTCAATCCTGCCTCGATTAAACGCTGATTAATAGCAGCCACGATCAACGTCATTGATATAGAGCCCTCTGCTCTGGACACTTCTCGGTCAGTGATAATAGCGATACCACCCTGATCACGAGCGAAGGCCTCAACCTCATCACAAGTACTGTCAATGGCTTTGACTAAGGACGCCTTATTATCCTCAACACTGCCAAAAACGGGCGTAAAAAGAGTAGAAAAAAGACCTATGGGCACTTCTTTCTGTTGACGGATTTTAAGTATTTGTCGATGGTTTAAAATCGGCGATTGCAACACGATTTGACGACCGGCGCTAGCGCTGATATTAGGTTTTAGACCAAGAGCTACACGCATAGTCATGCCCTGAGCTTCTCGAATAGAGTCTAGTGGTGGGTTAGTAACCTGAGCAAAACGTTGCGAAAAGTACTTGGCTATACCACCCTCATTGTCTGAAAGGGCATTAATAGCATTACCATAGCCCATGGCTGAGACTTTTTCAGTTCCGGTGGCCAACATAGGATCGATCATGAAACGAAAACACTCTTGATTTTGAGAGTACGCAACATATCGACCAGCCAATGGGAGATCACCTGAATAACTGGCTGAAGGCGCCTCAGCGTCGGCCGAAGGTTCAGGTAAATCCTCTATGTTAATTCTTGCCGCTTCGACCAGTGCGGCATAGTCTCGTTGACCAGCGAGCATTTCGAGTGCTTGAAGTGTATCAAATGAGCGCCCCAACTGATGGTCGTAGTAGAGCATACCGCCGGCTTCAATTCGCCCCCGACTGAGAATTGCCTCGTCCGCAAAATCGATCTGACCAGCCTCCGACATCACCGCGAGATAATTATCTGTCTCAGTTGTCCGTAGTGGGCGGAGACCCAGTCTATCCAACCTAGCTCCGATAATAGAGCCGTCACCAAAAATCAACGCCGCAGGACCATCATTTTTCTCTTCGTACAACGAAAAATATTCCAACATCGCCCTTACATCCGATGACAACGAATCATCGTTTTCCCATGCCGGCGGCATCATAGATACTACCGCCGTTACCAGATCAAGATCATCCTCTACCACACGTGATTCAAGAGTTTGATCCAACCGACAACTATCTGACTGACCCTTGGGACGAATAATTTTGTTTTCTTTAGCTCTCGCGATGGCTGCTTCGGAAAGCCTGTTTTTCTTATCTGTGTTGAGCTCACCATTGTGAGCCATCAGCCTGAATGGCTGAGCCATAGAGGGATGGGGATCTGTGTTAGTGGAAAACCGAGTGTGAAAATACAATGTGTGAACACTGTGGTCCGCGTCATTCAGATCACGAAAATAGGGAATGATCTCATTGGAATTGAGCCGTCCCTTCAGCACTTGCATCTTGGCAGACAAAGACAATGGGTATAATCCCTCTAAAGCGCTATCTGTATAAGCTATCGACTCGATAGCAAGCAGCGCTCGATGAATCAGCTTATCCAATTCACCTACACTTTTCCCCTCAGGTGTGGCAAAGATCCACTGTAAAATAGGTAACTGATACTTGACTGCTGCGGGCCTCAATACCGAATTATCCACCTGCACATTACGCGTTTGGATGATTTCCATACCATGATTGCCGAGGACAGTATCCACCAATTCACGTGCACGTTGATGCTGACTGGTATCGTTGGGCATGAAGAAGTTGCCCACTCCAAATTTGCCCAGGGTAAGTTGAGATTCTGTGACGCGATTGAAGAACTCTACGGAGAGATCTACCGAAATTCCAGCACCATCACCCACACCTTCGGAGGACATTCCACCCCGATGAGGAACTGCACAGAGTGCTTGGTGACCTTTAATCAATACTTCATGGGTCTGCTTGCCGTCTTTCCTGGTTAGAAATCCAACGCCACAGCTGCTTTTATCAGTGGCACTGTCGTAGAGACCAAATGTAGTCAAATCGCTCATAAATCAAAGTTCTTGGTAAGAAGTTTCGGTTTTCGTTGAACCCGTAACGCGTAAAGTACAGTGCAAAACGACGTATTATTTTACACGGAGAACGGCATAACAACAAATCTGAATACGGATCAAAAAGCGCTTTTAGGGCACATTTTCAACAATTTTTAGATTAAAAAACTGTAGATGTTTGTATTTTTCGAATAAATCTCTGCAGATACACCAAAAGGGTTAATTCAATTCTGAATACGCGCACGCATCTGCCAGAGCAGAATTTAAGTTGATATGATCAAAACTATCGGTGACATAAGCCTGACCGACAGTCTTGAGCAACACTAATCGGATGGAACCGTTGAGTACTTTTTTATCGAGCATCATTAACGAGAGGAAGTCTTTTTCTAGCATTTTGGTCGGCGGCTGAACCGGTAGCGAGAACGCTTGTAAAAGCTTTTTCACGCGCAATACATCGGCTATATCAATATTTCCCTCCAACATCGATAAGTGCGCTGCGATAGCCATACCCACGGCAACAGCTTCCCCGTGGAGTAGGCCACTGTACTCCTCAAATGTTTCAATCGCATGACCAAAGGTATGCCCTAAATTAAGTATCGCCCTGATACCTTGCTCAGTCTCATCAGCACTCACTATCGCAGCCTTGTTTCTGCAAGACCGTTCAATTGCTTGACGCAGAGAGCTGGAGTCCCTCGCTAATAAATTGTCGATATTGTCTTCCAACCAATCGAGAAAAGGCAGGTCTGCAATTAACCCATATTTTATGACCTCGGCCATACCAGCTGAAAATTCACGCTCGGGTAATGATTGTAGTGTCTTTGTATCCACCACCACGGCGCTGGGTTGATGAAAAGCACCGAGCATATTTTTACCCAGACTGTGGTTAACCCCTGTTTTACCACCAACTGAGGAATCCACTTGCGCTAACAATGTCGTTGGAATTTGTATAAAGGGCACTCCCCGCTGGTAGGTAGCTGCGGCAAATCCAGTCATATCTCCCACCACACCTCCTCCAAGAGCGATAAGCGTAGTTTTACGATCATGCTTCTGCTGCAAGAGCTTGTTAAAGATGAGGTTCAGAGTGTCCAGGGACTTGTATCGCTCTCCATCGGGTAACACAAGGGAATCTACCTGCTTGCTTTTCAAGCGTTTTAGTACTCCTTCGAGGTACAGAGGTGCAATGGTTTCATTGGTTACAACCAGCGCCTTATCACCAGAAATATAGGAGCAAAAATCAACAGTCTCTAGGGTACCCTGACCGACAAAAATCGGATAACTTCTATCCTCCAGATCCACGAGGAGCGTTGCGCTTTCAACTAGGGGCTCAATTGCAGGCATGTCGATGGGAACTCTCTTAACAAAAACAGAGTTGTAGTTTAACCCGAATGATCAATGGGCGCCTATGGAATCTCTCAATTTATTCTCAAGGTAACTCAATAATGGTTTTCTGCGCTAGTTGAGTTAGTACGTCGTTGACTACCGTATAAGACTGACTGGCACCAGACGTAACAACTAAATCTGCAATTGATTCGTAAACTGGATGGCGCTCATCGAACAGTTTATCTATCACTGCGCTGCGATCCTGTACTTGCAGCAGAGGACGCTTTTTATCCCGTTTAGTTCGCTCATAAAGCTGCGCTTTACTGGCCATTAAATAGATCACTGTTCCAGAGGTGACAATGGCTGAGCAGTTATCCTTGCGCATGACGATTCCTCCGCCCGTGGCAATGATGGATGAAGCATCCTCGGCAATTAACTTGTTCAACATGGACGTTTCACGGGCACGAAAACCCTCCTCGCCTTCGACATCAAAAATCCATTGTATGTCAGCGCCACAGGCTTCAACAATTTCATCGTCAATATCAAAAAACGGACGGTTCAGAGCCTTGGCCAATTGTTTACCGACAGTACTTTTACCCGCACCCATAGGTCCAATGAGAAAGAAATGGTCGGTAGCCATGGGTTATACACGCTCCTCAATAATTTTCGGGGTAATGAAAATGAGTATTTCACGTTTCTCGAAGGTTCGCATTTGTTTTTTGAACAAATTTCCCAAAACAGGCAAGTCCCCCATAATTGGCACCTGAGTGCTATCGTTGATCTCTTCTGAGTGGAAAATCCCACCTATCACCAACGTTTGCTGATCTCCCACAATCGCCTGATTGACCAACTCGTTAACACTAATTGCAGGCTCGCCATTGATGGCAAACGAAGCTATGGAGTCTTGTTTTACCATAATATCCATTATCACTTGATTATCTGGCGTTATTTGGGGCGTGATCTCCAGTTGCAACACGGCTTCTTTAAACTGAACTGTAGTCATGGTGTTAGTGCCGTTTTGATTAGCCGTTTGGTAGGGTATTTCAACGCCCGATTTGATCATCGCCTTCTGCTTATCGGCGGAAACTACACTTGGCTGCGAAACAATTTCCACAACACCGTCTGCTTCTAGTGCACTGAGCTCGAGATCCAGCAATATGTTGTCCGTTAGGTAGCCCAGACTGAAGGATGTAGCAGCCTCTGAAACACCCAGATCAGCCACTAAGCTATCGTCTAAAGAAACATTATCCAGTGAGTCAAACAAACCATCACCCAAGGCAAAAGCATCCCTATTGCCAGAAAAACCAACCCTATTGCCATCAGATCTCAGTCGTGTTCCCATAAATCCCCAACTGACACCAAACTCTCTGCGAAAATCACTGTTGGCAATGACAATTTTCGCTTCCATCAGCACCTGTCTAATGGGAATGTCAATAAGATCTAATAAATCTTGAATTTCGGCGATTTTCTCGGCGACGTCATTAACAATTATTGTATTGGTGCGCTCATCGACAATAATTGAGCCACGATTGGACAGTAATGAGTTGTCATTTTTATCTCGCTGAGACAGCATGCTATGTATCAGTGCCGAATCAGAATACTTTAAACGGGCAACGTAGGTTTCCAATGGCGCGAGTGTATGTGTATTTTCGCCTCGTCGAAGCCGTTGTGCATCGCCTTTTTCAAGCTCTTCTAGGGTCGCCACCTCCAGTATGTTACCCTCTTTCCGTGCATCCAGCCCACCCGATCGAAGGATCACATTCAGCGCCTGATCCCAGGGAACCTGATTCAACCTGAGGCTCATAGTACCAGTGACAGAGTCGCTCACCACCAGATTCAATGATTTAAAATCAGCGAGTATTTGCAACGCATCGCTAATCTTAATATCGGTAAAATTTAAATCCAGCCTATCCCCAGTGTAGGGCAATGGCAGTTCGCCAGAACGTTCATATCCCTGAGTAGAATCCTCAATGGAAGTTGGCAGCGAAGAAACATTATCACTCAATAGTTGCTTGGTCTCGATCACCCTATCAACGTCAGATTCAGCCACAACAACCGGCGACACAATTAATAGGCCGAGCAAAAAAATGCTTTTATTAATCAGTCCCATAACAATTTCATTCGATTTATTTTTCATTTTTCTCCATCCTTGAGAACTTTGCGAAGATGGCTATACCAGCGGCCTTGCCCATCCTCTAGCTTTTCTAAAACCACAAATCCGTCACGATTTAACTCGGTTACCTCACCAAAATTTTTGCCAACACGATCCCCCACAGCAACGCGTGATAACTGCCCTACTGGATCAATCACTAACATCCACTCTTTCTGCTGATCTTGGATCAAGCCTGAAATAGACAGCGATTCAAGATCAAAGTGCTCCAGAGGAGACTTATCACGGGTCAAGTCAGGTGTCGATGTACGCTTCTTCACTGCCCAATTAATGCCATTTTTTGAACTCTGTGAACGAAATGGATCTCGCTTGACAACGTTTGCCTGATCATATTCTTGTACAATTTCAAACACTGGCAGTGCATCGATCTTGCTATCGGACAATGCTACTGACTGTTTCAGCTCAGCTTCAATATGTTCACTATCAAGTTGAACAGAACAACCCGAGATGGCCAGTGACCCTAGTAACCAATGGTAACTCTTCATCCTCTGACCTCCTCTGGCAATAAGCGGTATGTTTTGGCGAGGAATACCAAATCCAAGGTCCCAGCTTTACTCGCTGTGACGGTAAAATCGTGCAAGCTAAAGAATCGATTTAGCTGAGTGAGCGCAGACAAAAATCCCATCAGCTGTTGATAACTACCAGAAATAGTAATTTTCAAAGGTAACTCAGCATAGAGATCTGATGTAACCACAGATTGAGGGTTCACCATGGAGGTAACTAGACCAAATCGATTCGCAGCCATGGTAATATCCTCCAAAATTTCTGGAACCTCAGATGATGAAGGCATTGCTGCGGCCAACAACTCAATGGTCGTGTCCAGCTGGTTCATCTGGTCTTCATAAACTGATTTCTTGCCAATTAAATCCGCATTTCGGCCATACTCTTCAATTAAGTTGCGCTGATGGTTTTGAACTTGATCCCATGTCCGCAGACTATCTGAAATAGTAACCACGTAAAAAAGCAACAAGATCAGCAGCACCAACGAGGCTGAGCAGGCCCTCAACATTGCAGGTGACCATGCAGAAATATCAGTTATTGACGCTATATCTAGCGTTGAACTTATGGAAAGTTTCGTTTTTGAAGAATTTTTCATCGCTTAGATTCCTTTCTAAACCATTGATATTAAAACTTTTCTAAAGAGAGCTTGTGCGTGCCTCTAGTTTAAATGTATTCAATTGCTTTCCTTTCTTGGTTGCGATGGAGATGAGCTCTGGGTCCCGCAACACCGATGAACGCTCAATAGCTCGCATCAAATCAGCAATATTACCGTTCGCTTGTGCCCTGCCAATGATTGTCACAGCAGACTCTGATCGATTGACAGAACTCACCACAATTCCCCTTGGAACAATCGCAGAAAGTTCAGCAAAAACCATCGCTGAATCGGTAGTTCCATTTTGAAGCCCATTCAACAAATCTATTTTTTCGATTAACGCCTGTTTTCTCGATGCCAAATCCTTTATCTCACCCAAAGCATCATTTTGAGTTAACAATTTTTTCTCTATAAAATCATTCTCAGCCTCGACAATCGAAATTTGATGATCAACGACCACACCCAACAGTATCGCGAGGAGCGAAGCAGCAACGCCAGCAGTAGTCAATCTGAACACATTTTTGCGCTTGCGATGAGCATTGAGCGCATCGCGCCAGGGTAAAAAATTATATGCTTTCATGCTGTAATGCTCCCAGTGCAAGACCAAGGGCCACTGTCAAAGATGGGTCAATGGAAACTCCGGGCAAAATGGAAGTGTCGAATACTGCCGCAGGAATACTTGAATTATTGACAATATAGCCAGCCAGTTGATCAAGCTGTGAAAGTCCACCAGTTAATACTAAACGATCAATAGTCAAATCAGCTTTGCCAGCTCCTTTGAGTAATCGCGCTATATTTCTCATCAATTTATTGGCAAACTCATCGATGATCGGCGCTAATCTGGATGGCTCCAGCGTCGCTCTAAAAGCGATATCCTCAGCTTCTTCAGGGGTTAGATCAAAGTGTTCTTGTATTAGCACTTTCAGCTGGTTTGCTCCAACCGCCAACTCATCGGAGTAAACGATATCTTCTTCGCTAAACACGACGAGTTTGAGTGAATCGGCTCCCAGATCAACCATAGCGACTCCGTTAATATCATTGGCCTCGGACTGATCTGTCTCTGGCATTCTATGGTTCAATTGATATTGCCATTGATAGGCTCTTACCAAGGCGTTTAAATCCATCTCAATTGACAAGAGGTCAAGTCCAGTGCCTTGAAAAACTTGTTGCCTCGCCAAAATATCACTACGCCGGCAAGCGGCGATGCAAACCGTAGTATTATCGTTACTCTCCTCGGCTCCATGAGATAAGGTGTAATCCAAGCTTAAATCCGCCAAAGATAAAGGGAAGAGTTTACTCGCCTTTAATTCGACGAACGCGGCTATCTGCTGAGGATTAAGATTCTTCGCTAGATCCACACGTTTTTCCATCACCAACGAGTTGGATACGGCACAAAAAACCTTGGCCTTGGAAACGCCAATAGCATTGCATGCATTGTTAATACTTTTAGCCACTGCCGAGGGGTCGCTAATCTGCTTATCCTGCACAGCGCCGGCTGGCAATTTTTCGGTCACTGCAGCGAAAATTTCCATGCCAGAGGATTGTTTCTTCAAAGCCACTAACTTTACCGCTGAGGCGGAAATATCAATACCCAGCGAAATTTGCTTGCTTGTCGCAAAACTAAAGTTTGGCCACCATGATTGTCTACTGCTGTGTTTATCCTTAAACAAAACAACTCCATGTAAAAATTAATCTATACACTAATAGATAGACCATAATTTAATTGCATATTGGGATGCACATCACATTCCTGACAATCTATAATGTTGTTTTGAATCAGCACTGACGAAAAGCTATGAATCGCTTAGAAGCACTCAAGATCGGTATGCTCTGCCTTTTATTTGGTATCGGTAGTGTTTTAATGGTATCCGCGTGTCTGTATTTATACCTCAGCCCCAAGCTACCTTCTGCCGAGGAATTAAAAGATGTAAAGCTTCAAATTCCGCTCAGGATAACAAGTCAAGACCTGAAAATTATTGGTGAATTCGGTGAGAAGAAACGTAAACCGGTAACCTTCGAACAACTGCCGCAACATATGGTGGACGCACTGCTATCGGCAGAGGATGCAACTTTTTTTGATCACAACGGCATTGTTATTTCAGGCCTGGTCAGATCAGTGGTTCAGCTGTTGAAAGAAGGCCGCGCAATGGGTGGTGGCAGTACCATTACAATGCAGGTAGCGCGGAACTTCTTTCTTCATAAACGCAAAGAATTTACCCGTAAGTTTAACGAGATTCTTCTCACCTTCCGTATCGAGGACCAACTAACCAAAAAAGAAATCCTGACTCTTTATGCCAATAAAGTATTTCTTGGTAAAACCGCATACGGTTTCGCGGCCGCGGCAAAGGTTTACTATGGCAAAGATCTCCAGCAGCTGAGTATAGCTGAGATGGCAATGATCGCTGGCATCGCGCAAACACCGTCTAGAAATAACCCAATAGCTAACCCAAAAAGGGCCACACAGCGGCGAGACTGGATACTGGGAAGGATGCTCAAGCTGGGTAAAATAACCGATTTTGAGTACCGTCAAGCCATTGCAGAAATTGATCGTGCGTCCTATCACGGGTCAATGTCTGAGCTACAAGCACCCTACATAGCCGAAATGGTTCGGCAACAGATTATCTCTAAATTTGGTTTAAAAGCTTACACTGAGGGTTATACTGCCATCACCACCATAGATTCGCAAATGCAAGAAAGTGGTGTCAAAGCTCTGCAAGCAGGCATGCTATCTTATGACATCCGGCATGGTTATCGTGGTGTTGAAACCAATATTCCAGACGCGGAGCTGTGGGCGGAGACTCTCAGGGAGACAGCCACCGTGGGGCCCTTGGAGCCAGCAATTGTGATTTCCGCGGCCGATGATCGGCTGATAGTATTAGACAAAAATCTATCCGTACTCACTATAAACTGGTCTGATGGTTTGAGAGGCCTTCGACTCTACAAAACTGTCAACGCTCGCAGCGCACCCATCACCTCCGCTACGGATGTATTTACAGTGGGCGATGTCATTCGCATTCAACGCGAAACTGATACTCAACTTCGTCTGGGACAGTTGCCTGAAGTTCAGTCGGCGTTAGTTGCCCTTGATCCAACTAACGGCGCCATAAGAACTCTGGTAGGTGGCTTTGATTATAATCAAAGTCGATTTAATCGAGTGACGCTGGCGAAGCGCCAACCCGGGTCTAATTTCAAGCCGTTCATCTATGCCACGGCTCTTAGCAATGGTTTCACTCCTGCGTCAATGATCAATGATGCACCTATCGTTTTTGACGACTTCAAACTCGAAGACACCTGGCGCCCGGAAAATGACGGTGGAAAGTTTTATGGTCTGACGCGGCTGCGAGAGGCTCTCTATCGGTCCAGAAATCTAGTATCCATTCGTCTGCTGCGTCGCATGGGTTTCGACCGCACTTTTGAAGGACTGCAGTCCTTTGGTTTTGATACTGCGGAGATGCCCATGGATTTATCTCTTGCGCTGGGCAGTCACGCATTGACACCACTGGAGATAGCCACTGGATACGCAGTTTTCGCCAATAATGGCTTTGGTGTGTCGCCTTTTATTCTGGATAAAGTCATCGATAGAGATGGCAATATTATCTTTCAGGCCGACCCACTGGTTGCCTGTGATCCCTGTATAAACGGCCAGTCTGTCAGTTCAGCGGGAACTTCTTCGTCAACCGAGGTAGAGCAGCAGCTTGAGCTATTATTTGCTGATCTTGAGCAAGTATCTGGAGAGGATGGCGACCGCTACAGCTGGGACAAGGTGAAACAGAGCCTCAAGACCCTACCGGAAAAAGAATTTAAGCCAGCTGAGCGGACACTTGATCCACAGACCGCATTTTTAATTGACTCCATGCTTAAAGACGTCATCACGCGCGGCACTGGCCGCAAGGCCAAAAAACTCAACCGCACCGACATCGCGGGAAAAACCGGTACCACAAATGGACCTGTGGACGCCTGGTTTTCTGGCTATTCACCGCATTTAGTGGCAACAGCCTGGGTGGGCTTCGATGACAATTCGGTACTGGGAAGAAACGAGTATGGTGGCTCGGCTGCGCTGCCAATTTGGATAGATTTCATGCAATCCGCACTTGCGGGAAAACCAGAAATTATTCGATCCCAACCCAACGATATCATCATAGCCAAAATAGATCCTGACTCCGGGCAGCGAGTAAGACCTGATCAAGAGGGTATTTTTGAATTTTTCAAAAAAGAAAATCTTCCCGAGGCACCTGAGAAACTCAGTTCGAGCGGTAATGATCAAAACGCGCTGCCCGATGACATTTTTTAACTAGGTAAGCCTACATGAATCTACGATATTGTTTAGCCTGCAAGTATCTACTGAGAACTGCCAGATGATCCTAGAATGGTCAGAGATAGATACCGTATTTTTAGACATGGATGGCACCCTATTAGATCTTCACTTCGATAATTTTTTCTGGCTTTCACATCTTCCCGATCACTATGCAACGCAATTTCCGGAAAACGAAGATCAAGCCCGTCGCGAATTACATCAGCAAATTATGAGTCGTCGAGGCACACTGCCCTGGTACTGCACCGATTTCTGGTCAGGCCACCTCGGTCTCAATATCATCGCTCTGAAGCGGCAGATAAGCCACCTCATCAAACAAAGACCATACAGTATTGATTTTCTGCGGGCATTAGCCAATGAGGGTAAAGCGCGAGTGTTGCTTACTAATGCTCACCGTGATGGCATTGACCTCAAATTTTCAGTCACCGGCATCGACGCTCATCTGGACAGCGTTATCTCTTCCCATGACTTTGATCACCCCAAAGAGTCACAACTGTTTTGGCAAGCTCTTCAATCCAGTATGCCCTTTGACAAAAATCGAGTGTTGTTTGTCGATGATTCAGAATCAGTGCTCAGTGCAGCCAGAGATTACGGTATAAAACACCTGTTGCGCATTGCCAAACCGGATAGCCAAAAGCCTGCGGTGTTGGAGAGTAGCTTTCCCTCTATCGTTGATTTTGATCAGCTGTTAAGCGATGCTGGAAACTTGCTTTGTGACGGCTAAGGTTTAACCTTAAAAATTATCAACCTGAAATATTATGGAGACCAGCATGTATAAGTTGCCACTGGCCCTAGCCTTTGTCTGGGCTGTTTTGTCAAGCGGCTACAGCACCGCAGACTTGGGTTATCAAATGCCCCCCAAGATCATGGCAGATTTGGTCGATGCTCCCAGGCGACCCGGTGTTACCCTGTCTGACAACAAACAATGGTTGGTAATTTTGCACAGACCCGGAGCGCCGTCCATCAGCGATCTGGCTCAGCCAGAGGAAAAATTAGCCGGCTTGAGAATTAATGCCAATGTATTTGGCCCGAGTCGATCGAGCGGCTATACCAAAATAGAGATCCGCTCAGTATCTGGCGGCAGGGTTATACCAGTGGACGACTTGCCCGAGGGCAAAATTATGAGTACTAGTTTCTCTCCCGACTCAAAACATCTCGCCTATGTGGTTGAGGATAATGCTGGACTTACACTGTGGAGTTTTAATCTCGAACAAGAACAATCAAAGCGTGTGGCTGATGTTTACCTCAACGCCTCTCTTGGTGGCAGTCGCTATTTGTGGAAGCGGGATTCCAGTGGCTTTTATACTCGGATTACCGTGGCAAACCCAATGGATCGCCCAACACGCTCCATTGCGACTGCTGAGCCGATTATTCAAGTGACCTCTGGTGAGAAGGCGGCAGTGCGAACCTACTCAAACCTACTCAAACCTACTGAAAACGCCCTATGATGCTAAATTATTTGAATTTTTAACCATCTCACAGATGGTCAGTATTAGCCTCAACGGCAAGATCCAAAAATTAGGAAGACCAGCTATTTATAGCCGCTACAGTCAGTCTCCCGATGGCAACTACTTGCTGGTATCGCAGTATCAAAAGCCATTTTCTTATCTCGTGCCCGCTAGTCGCTTTCCGATGCTCACAGAAATATGGACACCAAGCGGTGGTTTGATTGCCCAAGTTGCCGATCTACCCTCCGGCGAAAATATCCCCAAAGGCTTTGATTCGGTTATAAAGGGACGACGCAACATCGCCTGGCGTGGCGATCTCGCCGCAACCCTGTTTTGGGCGGAGGCTCAAGATGGTGGTGATATGGCGGCTGACGTTGACTTCCATGACGCTGTTTACATCTGGAGCGCACCTTTTAAGTCAACACCCAAGTTGTTACAAAAAGTAGAGCGTCGGTTTGCCGGCATCGAATGGGGCAACAGCAATTTTGCCGTGATCGGCGATTGGCGATTCAGTGATCGGCAATACCGCGCCTGGAAATTCTCTCCCGACAATCCCCTGGCAGAGAAAAAACTTTTTCAGCAACGCTCCTACAACGATCGCTACAACGATCCCGGTAACTTTGTCACGGAGACCAATGAATATGGTGTTAACGTTATCAAGGTTTCAAGCGACAACACTAGCGTGTTTCTAACCGGTAATGGTGCCTCACCTGAGGGCAATATTCCCTTTATGGATACCTTCGACTTCTCCAATGGTGAAAAGCAACGCCTGTGGCAATCTGAAGCACCCTATTATGAGAGAATTGTTGCCACATTAGACCAATCTGCCAACAAAGTGTTAACCCTTCGCGAAGCAAAAACTGAGCAACCCAACTTCTTTGTCCGCGATCTCAAAAATACTACAGTTAACCAATTTACCCAGTTTCCTCATCCATCCCCCGCATTTGCCAATGTCAGCAAAGAGACGATAAAGTACCAACGCAGTGACGGCGTTGATCTCAGTGGGACCCTTTATCTCCCTCCCGACTACGACAAAAGCCAGGGACCGCTTCCGGTATTAATGTGGGCCTATCCCCTTGAGTACAAAGATAAAGCAGTGGCCAGTCAAGTGACAGACTCACCCTACGAATTTGTAAGAGTCAGCTACTGGGGGCCGCTGCCCCACCTATCCCAAGGGTTCGCTGTGTTTGATGACCCCAAAATGCCAATTATTGGTGCTGGCGATAACTTACCCAACGATAACTTTCGGCAACAACTGATAGACAGCGCCCAAGCAGCCGTTGATGTGTTGGTGGAGCGTGGCATTGCCGATCCTGACCGAATCGCCATTGCCGGGCACTCCTATGGTGCCTTCATGGTGGCCAATTTACTCGCTCACAGCGACTTGTTCGCTGCCGGCATTGCTCGCAGCGGAGCCTATAACCGAACCCTGACACCCTTTGGTTTCCAAGGTGAAGAACGCAGTTTTTGGGAGGGACAATCGGTTTATGCAACCATGTCGCCCTTTTTTCATGCAGAGAAAATCAACGAACCTATGCTTATGATCCATGGCAAAGAGGATCCCAATTCTGGTACGTTTCCAATGCAATCTGAACGTATGTTTGCCGCCATGAAAGGCTTGGGCGGTGATGCCAGACTGGTAATGCTACCCCATGAGCAACACGGCTATCGGGCGCGGGAGTCTCTAATGCATCTGCTCTGAGAGCAACAGCGATGGCTGGATAAATTCGTTGCCAAGGCAGACTAATTCGAGACCCTGATTCAGCAATGATCACTATTCGACACTACCAGTCATGGGATGCCCCCGAACTGTGGAATATCTTTTATCACACTATTCGCCACATCAATCGCCGTGATTATTCTCAAGCCCAGGTCTGTGCCTGGGCACCAGACCATCTAGACCCGGCGCTATGGCAACAAAAGATGGATGACATATCGCCCTATATTGCCGAGCTTGAGGATCGCATCGTAGGCTATGCTGATCTCCAAACAGATGGTCTCATTGATCATTTTTTCTGCCATTATCAATACCAAGGAAGAGGCGTTGGTGGCCAGCTGATGGAGCATATTTTTGCCAATAGCAAAGCCCAGAGCATCAATCGATTGCACTCCGAAGTCAGCATCACGGCCCGCCCCTTCTACCAACGATTTGGCTTTGTGGTCAACAGTGAACAAATGCTGGAGATCAGAGGTGCAAGGTTAAAG
>Ga0206127_1000271_pt1 | contig 67385 bp, 67 predicted proteins | sample Helgoland_Spring_6_FD_148646 | JGI IMG/M metagenome (GOLD analysis project Ga0206127, IMG submission 148646) | Pelagic subsurface seawater microbial communities from Kabeltonne, Helgoland, North Sea - Helgoland_Spring_Bloom_20160419_1 | ecosystem: Environmental > Aquatic > Marine > Epipelagic ...
AAAAAAAAATTTTAAAAAAATTTTTAAAAAAAAAAAAAAAAAAAATTATATTTAAAGAAAATTTCTTAAAAAATAATTATATAATGAATAAAAATAAAAGTTCTGATTTACGAAAAACATTAGATGCAAAACATAAAGATATTATAAAAAATTTTAAAGAAAGAAAAAAAAGTTTACCTCAAAAAAAAAAAGAAATAAATAATCTTAAAAAGATTCTTGAAAAAGAAACTGATTTTGAAGAAATTTTCTTAATTGAAAAAAAAATATCTGATATTGTGGAAGAAATATCTCAAATTGAAAATAATAAAGAAGAAGATGATTATTTCTTAAAAACAAGTGATTTATTATATAAATATTATTGTCCTAAAGAAAATCTTCCTGATAATGAAAGTGATGACTCTGATGAATCTGGAAATAATATGATTAATACAAAAACCAAAAGTATTTCTTACTATTTCAATCAGGAATCTGATAAAAATGGAGAAAAAAAAAAAATTAACAATAATAATAAAAAATCAGTTAATAAAGCAAAAATATTAGATAAATTTTTAATGATTACAGAAGTAGATCATATTCCGACAACTATAAATAAACAAGAAATATGCGATAGTTGTCAAACTGAAATGGAAATAAAAAAATTAGATGGTATTATAGTATGTACTACTTGTGGATTCTCAAAATTACATACTACGACTAGTAACAAACCTTCATACAAAGAATCAATACCTGAGAATAATTACTTTGCCTACAAAAGAATTAACCATTTTAATGAATGGTTAAGTCAATTTCAGGCAAAGGAATCTACTGATATTCCACAAGAAGTTTTTGATTTATTAATTCAGGAAATTAAAAAAGCAAGAATTTTAAATATGGCGAAGGTTTCACCTAATAAAATTAGAGAATATCTTAAAAAATTAGGTTTAAATAAATATTATGAACATACAGCTTATATATTGAATAGACTAAATGGAGAAACACCTCCTACAATGACCAGAGAAACTGAAGAAAAATTAAGAGTTATGTTTAGAGAAATACAATATCCATTTATGAAACATTGTCCTAAAAAACGTGTTAATTTTTTGTCATATTCATACGTTTTACATAAATTTGTAGAATTATTAGGATTAGATGAATATATTAAATGCTTCCCACTTTTAAAAAGTAGAAATAAACTGGAAGAACAAGATAAAATATGGTTAAATATTTGTAAAGAATTAAAATGGGAATATATTGCAAGTATGTAAAATTTACTTAAAGAAAAATAATTAATTAATAATTATATTATGTCTCAACAAGAAGAACAACAAGAAGAACAACAAGAAGAAATTGATTTCCTATATGAAGACCCTTCAATTTCAGGTCAAAAATATGGTTTAGTTTCATTTGCTGAACCATTAAGTGATGTATTTGAACAAAAAGAAAAATTTTATTTTACAAAATTTTTAAAATCAGTTTGTAAAAAATATGATTTAGATTTAGAAATTTTAAATGAATATGAAAATTTCAAATATACTTATGATGAAAAGCTTCAAGAAGATTTTAACAAAGATTTTAATTATAAATGTAATTTAAGAGGATTTAAAATAAGAGGTGCTTATGATTCACCAGATATGGCAGATAGAAAAGCAAAATCTTTAAGAAGATTAGAACCTGCATTTCACATTTTTAAATGTGAAATTGGAAAATGGTCAATTTTTAATCCTGAACCAGATTCTATTGGAAATGATGATTATAATGATGAAGGACTTAACAATTTAATTAAAACACATAATGAAAACCAATCTCAAAAAGATGTTTATTTTGATGAGCGCGTTTCAGAAATGAAACAGGATGCCATTAAAAATAATGAAAAAAAGATTAATTTTAATAAAAATGATGTTGAAGTAATTGAACTAAATGAAAATAACTCATCTGTTTCAGTTGATGTAAATAAAGATGAAAATAAATTATTAGTATTAGAGGATGACACCACATCAGACAAAAATTTAAAAAATATTGTAAATGATATATTTAATTAATTAAAATATAATTATATATTATATATGAGTATATTTGGATTAATTGTAATTTTTATAGGTGCTATTATGATAACGATAGGTTATCAAAAATCAAAATGTGTTTGTGAAAATAAAGTGGAATATAAATTTGTTCCTAGAACATTTAAAGAAGAACAAGAAAATCTAATGAAACCTAGTGAAATTTTTAGAGATATGTTTGAGAAACCTAGTCCTTTTATAAAAGATAGAACTTTAATTTAATTTTTATTAATCATTTCATGTTGAATAGGTTTAGTATTTTGTAAAATATCTTCATTTTTATTCGAACATTGTTTTAAAAAATTTTGTAAATCTTGTTCTCTTTTTTTTTCAATTTTTTCCCATTTATTTAAATTATTTATTTTTTTTTTATTAAAATATTCACTTGGATATGGTTCGAAATTATAATAAGGCATTATATATATATATTAGTTTAACAAAAAAAATAAATTATTTAAAATAAATTATTAATTAAAATAAATTATTTAAAATAAATTATTAATTAAAATAAATTATTTATTTTTTTAAATTATAGTAAATTATTTTTTAAAAAATTCTACCATCATTTTTTTCTCTATATCATCGGTTATTAAAGACATAATATAGTTGAGTAATATTTCTAAGAATGATAAATTTTTTTCTTCTAATAATTCACTCCAAAGTTCCTTAATTTCATCCTCATTCATATCTGCATCAACTTTTCGTACGTACTCCATCATTAAATTTTCACCTATACTATTCAAATTTTGTTTATCCATAGTTAAATATTTAGATAATTTATTTTTTTCATAAGTATTTAAATCATCCCATCTAACCTGCTGTTGCTGTTGTTGTTGTTGTTGTTGTTGCTGTTGCTGTTGCTGCCGTTGCTGTTGCTGCCGTTGCTGTTGCTGTTGCTGCTGTTGCTGTTGCTGTTGCTGCCGTTGTTGCCGTTGCTGTTGCTGCCGTTGCTGTTGCTGTTGCTGTTGCTGTTGTTGCCGTTGTTGCCGTTGCTGTTGCTGCCGTTGCTGTTGCTGTTGCTGCTGTTGCTGTTGCTGTTGCTGTTGCTGCCGTTGCTGTTGCTGCTGTTGCCGTTGTTGCCGTTGTTGCCGTTGCTGTTGTATTTGTTGTGATGTCTGTTGTTGCTGTTGTTGTGATATCTGTTGTTGCTGTTGTTGCGGTTGTTGCGGTTGTTGCTGTTGTTGCGGTTGTTGATGTTGTTGATGTTGTTGTTGCTGTGATCTCTTTTGTTGTTGTTGTTGCTGTTGTTGCTGCATTACTTGGTTAACTCTTGAAACAAATGGCGTAGGTGTAGTATTTATTACTTGTTCTTGTATAGGTTCAAATATTTGCTCCTGATTATTAGTTGGCATTGGTGTATTTGAATTTTGTTGAATCATAATTTGTTCAATTACTTGCTGTTGTTGTATTTTTTGTTTTTTAAATTCAATTTCTATTTTTTTTATATCTTTATTTATATTTTCTATTTCATTTCTTTTATTAAAATCAACTTTAATTAAATTTACTTTACTATGTAAATGAATTAATGTTTTTTCTAATTCTTGAATTCTTAAATTTGTTTCTTCTAATATATTATTTAATGAATCTATTATGTTTTTATTAGGATTTAAAGTACCAATAAAATATTTATTATTACCATAATATTTTTGTAAACTTGGATTATTATTAATATTATCAGTAACTTGTAATCTTGTTCCTAAAGATTTATTAAAATATTCATTTTCCCAGGAATTATTATTATTATTTTCAAAAACTAATGTTGTATTACTATTTAAATCATGAAAAGTTCTTATTTTATCATATTTTTCATTAACATTATCAAAATTATTTAAATTCATATATATATATATAAATAATATTTTTTTTATTAATAAATAATATTTTTAAATTATAATATAATTATTTAAAAATATTATATTATAATTATGTTGGTTTTGGAGTTTGGGTTGGATTTAATGTTGGTGATAAAGTTAATATTGGACTATTTGGAACTGTAGTTACTCCTGGTAAAATTGTTACACTTGGACCGGTAGTCAAATCTGGTAAAACATAAACACCTGGAGTAGAAGTTGGTGATAAAGTTAATATTGGACTATTTGGAACTGTAGTTACTCCTGGTAAAATTGTTACACTTGGACCGGTAGTCAAATCTGGTAAAACATAAACACCTGGAGTAGAAGTTGGTATTTGTCTAACTATTTTTTGATCATAACCTCTGTTTTCGACAATTCTTTCATATCTTTGTTTTATTGTACCTTTATTATTATTACGTGAATCAATTAAATCAGATCTACTTGTTGAACCATTAATAGTAACACAAGACGGACAACATTGGTTAGTTCTTCGCATTAACATACTTCGAGATGGACAATTCATATCTGGACATTCGTTATCAGAACATTGAATATCATAATCCCAATCGTCGGAATCGGTATAATTATTTATATTAAATGAGTTTCTACTTGGTCTTTGTTGTTCTTGTCTTTGTTGCATTTGTGGTTGTCTTTGTTGTTGTCTTTGTTGTCTTTGTTGTCTTTGTTGTCTTTGTTGGCTTTGTTGTCTTTGTTGGCTTTGTTGTCTTTGTTGGCTTTGTTGCTGCATTTGTTGTTGTCTTTGTTGGCTTTGTTGTCTTTGTTGTCTTTGTTGCTGCATTTGTTGTTGTCTTTGTTGCTGCATTTGTTGTTGTCTTTGTTGCTGTGGAGGTGGATTAAATTGCGGTGTTGTATTTAATGTTGGAGATTGAGTTGATTCTGTTATTAGTTTTTCTTGTTCAATTTGTTGAATTTGTTGAATTACTTGTTGTTTTTGCTGGTGATATACATTTGGCTCCAAATTATTATAATTTAATTCTAAATTATTTAATTTATTTGATAGTTCGTTAATTAATTTTTCTAAAATACCAATTTTATTTGATGTTTTTTCAATATTTCTAGAAAAATCATTTATATTATTTTCTTTAATTTGATTATAATTTTTAGAAAGGTTTTGTGTATAATATGGTCTATCTGTTACTAAAGAATAATCATCATTATGATATTGTTCTATATTATTATTTCCGTTAATATTAGAATTATCATAAGAATTATTTTCTATATCTTTATCTGCATTATTATTAAATATTATAGTTGTATTAGATTGAGGGTCATAAAATGCTTTTTTTTGATTATCATTTATTTTTACATGATTAATATTATCAAAATTCATTATATATATTAATAATATTTTTTTTTAACTTATTGTTTTATTTTTTTTATATTAATAATAGGTTTATTTTTTCCACGATAATTTTTTTTATCATTATTTATATTATTTTCATCACTTTTCATAAGTTTATTATTTTCATTATATTTTTCATCATGATATGACCAAAATTTATTATTTCCAATTCTAAATTCTTCATGTGGTTTAGCTTTATAATAAAAAACTTGATCCTCTATTTTATTACTTTTTGACCCATTATGTATGACTAAACATTGATAATCTTCGGTACATGCATCCATAACTTGACAGAATATATCAAAAGTAGGGAACATACTACAATAATGTTCATATAATTTTTTTCTATTATTTGTTAAAGGTTCTCTTAAAATAAATACATAATCAATATTACCTCTTAAATAAGGTGTAATACCAAGTGAATATTGCATAGTTAATATAAACATTAATTTATAATGTCTTCCATTCATAAATATTTCTGCAATACCTTCATCTTTTTTCCAACTATTATCATAAAGACAATCATCCATAATTAGAAAACAATTTGGATTTTCCTTTGGATTTTCCTTTTTTTCTATTTTTTCTTTATGTTTAGTAACAATACCCTCTTGAAGACTTAAAACATTTCTAATTATTTCAGGTTTATATTTATAATGTATAAATGATTTTGGTATCATTTTACCATAAAAAGGATTAACTCTTTCAGTACCTGAAATTACTACTCCTTTTGGCATATTTTGATGATGATATAAAAAATCCTTAACTAAAAATGATTTACCGGTATTTCTTTTACCTATAAATACTAATATACTATCTTGTGGAATTGAAGACATATCAAATTCTTTTAAAACAAGTTCATCCATATTTAAATTACATATGAATTTAATTATAATTTAAATACGCAAATTTAAAAATCAGGTACTCCAGTATGAATTCTTAAATTACTTCCTTTTTGAATTGTTTCTTTAAAAATACCTTTTTTTTGTGTTAAATAAATAATTCCCCCACAAATTAAAGCTACATAAGATGAGGTAATAAAGTATTCATTGTTATCAACAGATTCTTTATCAGATGATAAATTTTTAATATATATATATAATATTGTTAAAATAAAGCCAACGGCTCCAGCGTAAATTGGATTTTTTAGAAAATCTGTTTTCATCTTTTATAATTATAAAAATGAAAAAAAAATTTATTAATTCACGCGTTTTATTTTTATTTTAAATCATCTGGTAGATCTACTTGATATAATTCATTTTCTCCATTACTTCCTGAATCGAATACATCTAATATATTATCTTTTTTATCTTGAGAATTATTATTTTTTTTTAAATTAATAACTATTTGATTTGGCTCTTTTCTTTCTGATTTTATTAATTCTAAATTTTCCTCAATATTATTAATATTAGTTAAATCAATTTTCATATCATCTATATCTTTAGTAATTTCACTATCATTATTAAAATTTTTAATTAAATTATTAGCTTCTAGTAATGTGTCATTAACTTCTAGTAATGTGTCATTAACTTCTAGTAATGTGTCATTAACTTCTAAATTTTCTAAATTTAATTCATATTTTCCAATACTAGTTTCATTACCATCTAAAGATATATTGTCATTTAAATCATTTAAATCATTTTGTGGTAATATAGTTGCCATATTATTATTTTCATTTTCTATAATTGTGTTTATTTCATTATTTAATTCGAGTTGATTATTATTAGTATTCGTTAATAAATTTATATTTTCTTCATGATTAATATCTTCATTTATTTGATTAAAATCATTTTTATTAAAATATCGTGTTGTAGCAAACATATCATTTTCTAAATCATCTTCAATTAAATCATTATTTTCATTTAAATCATTATTTTCATTTAAATTATTATTTTCTAAATTATCTTCACTTAAATTATTATTTTCTAATTTTTCTTCAACTTTAATTTCGTTGTTTTCATTTTTATTTAAAATAAAATTATGTTCTTCAAAATTTTTATCACTCAGATCAGCTATATTAATTTGTTTTTTTTCAGTAGTTTCTAAATTATTATCTACTAAAGTTTCATTTTCATAAATTTTCATTTCAGTTTCAGTTCCTATATTTTTATTTAAGCTATTCATGTAATCTATTAAATCATTTTCATTATCGTTATCTTCAGAATCACTATTAATATCATTTAATCTTTCCATATTTTCATTTAATAATTTGTTTTTTTCATTTAAAGTATCTAGATTTTCCTCTATTATATTAATTTGTTCAACAACTTCTATTGGTTTTGACTCAACCACTTCTATTGGTTTTGACTCAACAACTTCTATTTTTTCCAGATCAATCGGCATTACTTGTTCAGTCTCAACAGGCATTGATTGTTCATGTTCGTCAACTAGTAAATTATTATTATTAATTTGTTCTACAACATTTTCTAATTGTTCAATAATTTTTTCATCTTTAGTTGGATTTTGTTTTTGCGTAATAGTTTCATCTGATAAATGGAAATCAGTACCTTTATCAGCATTAATTTCAACACCTTTTAAATATTGTCTTAATATATCTCTCATAGGAAGTAAATTTCTAATAGAATTTTCAATTGATATAGAAATTAAATCTAAAGCTTCTCTCATATTTTTTTGTGTATTTTTATAATCTAAGTCATTCATAAATAAATAAGGATTTTTAAACATTTCTCTAGCAGATTCTATGTAACATTTATGCATAAATCGGGAACATTTAGGTATAGTTAAATCAATCTTATTTTCGATTGGATTTCTAGATTTAACAGTAGTTAAAATAGCTGTATTACTAATAAAAACCGCTTGTAATAATTCATCTAACCAATCACAACCACTATTAGTAATAAAATCTTGATATTTTTGATCAATAATATCTTGATTCCATTTTGGTATTTCTCTTAATTTACTTTGAAATTCTTCAAGATAATTATCTTGATTTGAAACAGAAGTATAAAGTGTATTTATACCTTTGTAAATTTCATTTTTTAAAATATTTACCAATTGTTGCGTATATTCTTTTTTGGCTTCCGATAGGTTTTTAATCTCAACGTTATCCATTTTTAATATTTCTAAATAAAAAATATAAATTTTAGAAACGCAAAATCTAATAAATATATTTAAATAAAAAAATAATAAATACTTTATTATTTTTACTAATAAAAAATTAATAAAATTGATTTATTTATTTTTTATTTTTATTTATTTTTTAATTAGATTAATATGAATAATCAAAATGAAAATTATAATTATACAAATACAAATCCAAGAATACATAAATATTCAACCATTAATAAATTTATTTTAGTTGTTGCATATTTATGTACAACAATATTAGTTTTGGGATTATTAGGTATTTCTATAAGAAATATTCTTAAATATAATTTTTCAAAAAAATTAAAAACTTGGTTAACTAATAAATATATTAATATAAGAAATCCAGAAAATCAAAATAATAATTCCAATAGAAAATATGTAGAAAATATAATAATTAAAACATTAGGTGAGATTGTAATTCCAGGTGAAAAAACTAACAAAAATGAATGTGCAATTTGTTTTGAAGAATTTAAACAACAAGAAAAATTATTTAAATTAAATTGTAATCATATTTTTCATTTAGAATGTTGGGAGCAATGGGATAAACATTCTATTAATACTAATTGTCCATTATGTCGTTATACAATTTAAATATATTTTTTTTTATTTAAATTTAATAATATGAGTTTAATGATTGTGTATAAGGATTTTGATTAAAAGCATCTAAAAGGCAACCATCTAATCTATCATCTTGTTTTAAATCTTTTCCAAATCGAGTTAATTTAACTTTAGTTCTTTCTTGAGAAATATTTCTAGTTGAAATATGTTTTCTGTCTTTATAATAATTATCTAAACATTTAAATCTAACATTAATATCTTCTCCTCCAGATGCATTTTTTATACCTTGTTTTGTAGGATCTCTACCTTTACTCACAATTTCTTTTTTATCTGGAACACGTGCATTATACATATTATCATAAGATACATGCATTATATTTTCACCTGGGTTACCAGCATAAGCATTATCAGATAAATCATGTTTTTGTGTAGTTTTGGCTACATCATCCGGATCATAAACTATATGTTTTTCATTAATTGAAGCTATATGACCTTCTCTAACTTCTTCAACAGTAGTTTGTTTAATAGTAGTTCGTGTTATATCATCTGGATCATATACAGTATTTCTAATTTCACCACCAAGATGTCCTTCTCTAACTTCTTCAACAGTAGTTTGTTTAATAGTAGTTCTAGTTGTATCATTTGGATCATAAACTGTATTTTTATTTTCACCACCAAGATGTCCTTCTCTAACATCTTCTACAGTAGTTTGTTTAATAGTAGTTCTAGTTGTATCATTTGGATCATAAACCGTATTTTTGTTTTCTCCACCAAGATGTCCTTCTCTAACATCTTCTACAGTAGTTTGTTTAGTTGTCGTTCTAGCTAGATCATTTGGATCATAAACTATATTTTTATTTTCTCCGCCAAAATGTCCTTCTCTAACATCTTCTACAGTAGTTTGTTTTGTAGTTATTTTAGCTAAATCATTTGGATCATAAACGGTGTTTTTATATTCGGCACCAATATGTCCATTTCGAACTTCTTCTACAGTAGTTTCTTTAGTTGTCATTTTAGCTAAATCATTTGGGTCATAAACTGTATTTTTATATTCGGCACCAATATGTCCATTTCGAACTTCTTCTACAGTAGTTTCTTTAGTTGTCATTTTAGCTAAATCATTTGGGTCATAAACTGTATTTTTATATTCTGTACCAATATGTCCATTTCGAACTTCTTCTACAGTAGTTTCTTTAGTTGTCATTTTAGCTAAATCATTTGGGTCATAAACTGTATTTTTATATTCAGTACCAATATGTCCATTTCGAACTTCTTCTACAGTAGTTTCTTTAGTTGTCATTTTAGCTAAATCATTTGGGTCATAAACTGTATTTTTATATTCAGTACCAAGATTTCCATTTCGAACTTCTTCTACAGTGGTTTGTTTAATTGTCATCTTGGCTAAATCATTCGGATCATATACTATATTCTTACGTTCTGTTCCTAAATGACCATTTCTAACTTCTTCAACAGTTGTTTGTTTTGTTGTCATCTTGGCTAAATCATTCGGATCATATACAGTATTTTTACGTTCTGTTCCTAAATGACCATTTCTAACTTCTTCAACAGTTGTTTGTTTTGTTGTCATCTTGGCTAAATCATTCGGATCATATACAGTATTTTTAAATTCAGTTCCAATATGTCCTTGTCTAACTTCTTCAACTGTAGTTTGTTTAGTAGTCAGCTTGGCTAAATCATTTGGATCATAAACTGTATTTTTATATTCAGTGCCTAAATGACCTTGTCTAACTTCACATACCGTAGATTCTTTAATTGTTGGATTTGGTTTATCACAAGGATCCTGAACATAGTCCGACCCTAAAGAAGCTTTTGGTGAATTTAAAAAATTATTGATGGCTGTTGAATCTCTTTGATTTTCAGGTAAATTAAATGCTGATTTACCAACACCAGTTGATATAAATTCTGTTACCGATTTGATAATACCCATATTACAATTTTTTTGTTCATTTTTAAAACTAGGTTTAACGGTTGGTTGATCTTCCATATCTCTTAATTGATCATTTTCATATTTGGCTACACCACTATATTCACGTGTAGTTTCTTGTCTATTAGTATCAGGTACAATTTGTTTTGAACGATACATTTCTTTAACTTGATCACCAATAGTAGTAAATACTCTTTCTAAATTCATATCTTCCCAATAAGTTTCAGGACTGTAATGTTTTACATTAGGTAATGCAGATCTTTTTACTTTACTTTGGGCGATACCATCAACAGTTCTACCTTCATAAGATACTTGAGGATTACTAGAAACTCTTAATTCATCAATACCTTTATATTGTGGTCTCCAAGTAGAATGAAAACCTTCGCCTCCGTGCTGTATATCAGAACCAATATTTAAACCGGGTCCAACTTTAATTTCATCCATTAATTTTTCACCTTGTTTATAATTAGAACCATTATATCTATCTCTAAAATCAAAACTCGGCATACCATCGACAAAACTAGTATCTTTAGTTGGTTCAAACATATTTTCAACTTCAACTTTACTAGTTCTATCATTTTCAAATTGACCAGTAAAATTTTCTAATTTTGTCTGTGTTATAAATTCATTAGTATTCTGTTTAATTGAACCTCCAAAAAATGGTACCATATTATTATGAGAAAAATTTTTTTTTTCTGTATTTTGAAAAAATTCATTATTAGAAAAATTATTTACTGCATTCGGAGGAATATTATTATTTTCTTTAGATTCAATTGTTTTATTATAAATTTGTTCAGCTTTTTGTTGTAATTCTAAATCTAAATTTTGAAATAATTCTTCGTGTGGTATATCATTTAAATGACTCGGAATTATATTTGTATTTACTGGATCTAAAGATTTTTCAAAATGTTGATCTGCTTTTTTTTGTACATAATTTTGAACACTATCATAAAGCTGATGATTATAAATTGTTTGATCATTATTATTATTTGTATTATTTAAATATTTTTCTTTAGGCTTTTCTATTGGTTCTTCTTTATTTCCAAAATGAATTCCAAGAGCTCCTAATCCTAAAGCAACAATTCCAACTTCCATCTTATACTATAATAAATTATTTTTTTAATAGAATTTAAAAAAATAAATTATTTTTTATATAATCTATATATTGAATCTGGTAATTTATTTTTTGGAAATACAGTATTAATTTTATTATTATTAAAATATCCTACTAATTTAAAGTGTATTTGTTGTTCATAAAAAAGAATAATTGTATTCTCATACTGCTTAATATTTTCACCTAATTTATAAATATTATTAAAATTACCATCTAAAACAATAAAATTAACTTTTAATTTATTTGATAAAATAGATATTGTAAAATGATCTCCCCAAAAATAATTTCCTGATTTTCTTATAATATTCTTAAATTGTTTTAGAGTTTTAATATTATTAGGATTCCAATTTCCTAATAATTCATTATTTTCTTTCTCAATTCTATAAAAATTTAATATTTCTTCAAAATTATTTTCATCTATGTTATCAGAAACTATATTTCTTAATATTTTTACTGAAAATTTTTTATCTTCATTTTTAAATTGATAAAAAATATTTAATCCATAAGAAATAGCTAGAAATAAACAATCACCATCTCCATAATTTTCTTTAATTCCTAATCTATCAAATTCTATAATACTATTCCATTCTTCTGGAAAATTATCCCAACCACTTTTTTTTAAACATGTTTTCCAATTATGTAAAGTTATTAAATTTAAAGAATCTTTTTGATTTTTTTTATAATATATTTTTTGATTTTTAATAAAAATATGCATTTTATTATAAATGTGTATATTTTTATCTTTAAATTTAATTATTTTTTTAAATTACCATATTTTAAAATTAAGTTATCTTGGTCTTTAAGATTTTTTTTAGTACATTGTCTATAATTATCTTTTAAAGTATTTCTGGTATCCATACCTCCTCTAGTATTTTCTTGATAAACTACTCTATTTAATTTTTGTTCATCAATATTGAGTGGTTCAAAATGTCTTTGAAGATAACAAGCATCTTTAAAGTTTTGAGTATCTATTTCTAATCTAGAATATTCAGTTTGAAGTTGATTATTTTCTTTAAGTTGTTGTAAATGATTGCAATCTGTATCGTCACAACCACAAGGATATCCTGTATAACATTTTGAATCTAAATCACATTCCGGAGAATACTTATATCCAGGATATTTAGTAGCTTTATAATATAATCTTTGTAATTCTGATTCAATATCAATATTACTTTTATTTGAAATAATAGGTGAATGTGAAACATTAAAACCAGGTTTATATACAACTTCTTTATTTTGATGATTATTTCTCCATGGTTTTAAACTATAATCTAAAGTAGCCATCGATTGATGTAAATCTGTTTGATAAGATTTAGTATCGTAAATTAATCGTGTGTAACTCATTAATATATTTATATGTAAGAAATTAAATATATTAATTTTAATTAATTAATTAAAAAAAAATTTAAAGATTGCATTGTTGTGTTCTAAATGCTTTGTTTCTATCTTGATTAAATGGAGGCTGTTCTCCATAATTTACAATTTTATTTGGACAGCTTTGAATATCAAAGTTGTGACATGAATCATCGCATGGTAATCCTCCTTTAGTTGGTTTATTATTATCTACAACACCTTTACCACATTCAGTTTTAATACATTTTGGATGATATTTGTTAGTTGAACATGTAGATGCGTTTCTATGAACTCCTAACAATTCAGATTCTACATCTACTAAACATGAATTTCTAGGAACATTAGATGTTTGCCTAATAAAAAATCCAGGATCATCTTGTGAACAATTATTAGGGTTTTGATATGCATCAGGACTTAAATTATAATATAAAGGCGCAACACTTTCATTAATTCTTTGTTTGTATGCGCAATCATCGTATAATAATCTGTTATAGCTCATTTTATATTATTACATAAGAAATAAAATTAAAAATTATTAAATATTAATTTTTTATATTTTTAATTTTATCTTGTTGAAATTCCACCTCTTGGAATATCCATAATTATATTTTTTGGATTTTGGACATCTATAAATTGTGGTATTTATCTTGGGTTACATACACCAGATAATACATTACTAGATTTTCCAGATAACCTTGTACTTTCTGGTATTAATATATTAGATTCATTATCAATATCTTTAGGTCCATCGTAAACTTTTAAATCTTTTGGAGGCAATGTTTTAAATTGTTTTTCATTATTATTAAAATTTTTATCTAATTCCTGTAAATAAAAACTTTTTAATCCATGTGTAGTATTATATTCATTATTTAAATTTTCTATATATTTTATTTTTTTTTCTCCTGATAAACAATAATTATTTTTTAAAGATGAATTACTCATTATAATAATAATTTAGAAAATAATTTTTTTAATTTCTTCTTAAATCATTATTAATACATTTATTTAAATCTTCTTTACATAATGTATCATTAGAATATAACCACTTTGCAAATTCAGTTTGATTATTAATATAATCTTTTGTTGGAACAGTAAAATGTCTTTCAAAATTTTCTCTTTCAAAAATATCACTTACATTTTTATATAAATTAAAATTTTTTTTTTGATTAAAATCTTCTATTTTTTCAGGTGTATCTAATTTACATGGAGCAGACTTATCATCATTATATTCATTTACTAAAACATTCATAAATGGATTATTTTGAGTAGGTTTAGTACAATTATCATTAAAATTTTCTTTATAATTATTTTTATAAAGATAAATCGTAAATACCATCCCCATTAAGCCTAAAATTAAATATTTTTTATCATTTTTAAAAAAATATAAAATTACACCTAAGTATAAAAAATATCTAGCCATTGAATTTAATTTTTCAATATTATTCATTTTATTAGTTGGTATAAATTTTAACCAATTATTATTTTTAAATAAAATACTAAAATTTTGAGTCCAAAATTTATTTTCCATAATATATATTATATTAATATTAATATTTTATTTAAAATATAAAATTTTAATTTTAAATAATTTTAATTACTAGGACCTTGCATATTACTAAACATTGCCATCATTTGAGATATATCAGGCATTTGAGACATATCAGGCATTTGAGACATATCCGGCATTGTTTGTTCTCCATCATTATTGCTCATGGCTTGACCCATATTTTTCATCATATCCATTAAAGGATTATTATCTTGAACCATCTTCTCCATTGATTTGGCTGATTTCAATAAATCATCTTGTTTTATGGCTCCACTATTAACTTTCTTATCAATTGATTTACCAACATTTCCTATAATATTTTGTAATTTACCTGAATCTTTTCCTAATAAATTCATTAAATTACCTTCATCTAAATTACTAACTTCTTTGGTTATATCATTAATTAATTCACCCATTACATTATCTCCTGCAAACATTTTTTTTACTACTTCCTGTGCTTCTCCAATTTGAGAAAAATCTAAATTAGAATTATCATTATTTTGTAAATTAGAAATCATTTCATTTACATCTACTTCATTTTTTGAATCGACTTTTTTACTAATTATTGTATTTACTAAATCTGAAATAATGTATAAGATTTGTAAAAATTTCCAAATAGATGTCCAAATTTTTTCTTTATCTTGATCACTTTTATATTTTACATTCCAAATTTTACAAAAATTAATATCTGGTATTAATTCAACTGTTTCTTGATCTTTAAATACTTCACCATTTGAATTAGTTATAAAATCTTTATATTTTTTATTATTTTCAAAATATTTTAAAATATATTTAATTTTATCTTTTTCTTCTTTAAATTCAATCTTTAAACTATATTTTTGAATTGTTTCTTTCATGTTAGGAAAATTCTCTTCGAGTTCAAAAAAAAAGTCATTGATAGTTTTATAAAATCGTTCTATGTTTTTTTCCATATTATGATTAGTTTTAATTTTATTTTTTTAAGTAGGTTTTTAATTTTTTTTTTTAAATAAAACATTACCATTTTCAGATTTTATTTTTTTATTAGGTATTTCAATAAAATTATTTTTTTTTAACAAATTATATTCATTACTTCTATTATTTATTCCATTTAATTCTATCATAATATATTTTACATTTTTTAAAATACTACTACTACCTAATAGGCATTTATATTCCATACCTTCAACATCAATATGCATTAATGATATTAATTTGTTTTTACATAAATTATCTAAAGTATCTAAATTAATATTACCATCATCTTTTATTTCTATTTTCCATCCTCCTGGATGATATTTTTTATCTAAAGAACCTTTATTTGGTTTATCACTAACTCCATAATTCATAGTTAATATATTATCTAAATTATTGGCTTTTGACATTTGTAGTATAAAATATAAAAGTTATTATCAGGATCAATCATAATAACTTTTATATTTTTATGTTTATAATTATGTTTTAATATATATGCCAAATATAAACCGGTATCTCCTACATGAGAACCAACATCAATAATATAAGAATTATTTGGTAACTCTTTTAAAATTTCTTTTAATTTTAAATTTGAATTTGGTTCATGATTCTTAAATCTATCTTCAAAATCATGTTTCCATTTATTATTAACTACTTTTATTTCTGTATTATCTATATATTTAATACAATTATTTGAAATATTAGTAAATTTTTCATTTTGAACAAAAAAATAAACTATAATTATTACAATAAATAATATAATATACATTAATATATATATATTATATTTTATTTATTAAATATGTTGCTTTTATAATATAAATTAATATATTTATTTTAAATCACATTTCTCTCCTAATTTTAATAAAACTTGGACATATTGCCATAGTTTTTGTTTAAATTCTTTATCATTACTATTTTTATAAATTTCTTTTAATTGTAAAGATTCATTATCAGCATCATCTCCATAAGTTCCAAAATCATAATCTAAGAAAAAATTTTCATCTTCTTTATATATTTTTTCTTTATGTGGTTCTAAATGTTCCATCATTTGAGAAATAACTTTTATTGAATTAATTTTTCTTGCATTTTGAATAAAATTTTTATAAACTACAAATTGTTTTTCTTCTGGATGTTCTTCAATTAAAAAATTAAAAAATGCATCTAATTGATTATGAAAACTAGTAATAAAACTCATTATAATTGAATAAATTATTACTTCTCTAAATATTTATTTAATTAATGTCTTTCAATTGGTTTTGGTCCAGCAGCATTTCTTTCGCTTAAATAAGCTTGATATTTAGAATCAGAAATCTTTTGTTCTTTCATAGAACCTTTTCTAGGATCAGAACTTTGTTGTTTAGTCATATCTGAAATTTTATTTTTAGCAATTTTATCAGAATCTGAAATCATCTCAAAATTATGTTGTATCATTGTATTATTATCTATGTAAGAATAACTATCAGAACACATACCCATTTCACATATATTATAACCTTCTAAATCATCCGGTTGAGGACCGCCTTGTGGAGGACCGCCTTGTTGAGGACCACCTTGTGGAGGACCACTTTGTGGAGGACCACTTTGTTGAGGACCACTTTGTTGAGGACCACTTTGTTGAGGACCACCTTGTTGAGGACCGGTGTTTTGTGGTATCATTCTTGGTGGGGGTTCATTTTGAGATATGTTTATTTGTTGCATTTCACTTGGATGAGGTTGCATACCATAAGAATTTTGTGGTTGCATTGGTTTTTGTACTGATTGTTGTTTTTGTTCAGGAATTAAACCTAATTCCTTTTTCATATGATTTAAAAGTCCAAATACTTCTTCACCAGTTAAAACATGATTAAATTCCGGTAAAAATACACAAGGTACTTCATTTACAAAATTAGGTAATTGGCTTCTCTGCGTATCTACATTAAAAAATGAAAATATTCCTTCAAGTTGAAATTTATTAATTTCTCTTAATAGATCTTTACAGTAATCGCAATATTCACTAAAAAATAATATATATTGTTGCTTTTCCGTTTCACTCATATGTTTTATATTTTTTGATATATTTATATATAAATTTTAACACAAAAAAAAAATGATTAATTTTAAAATTATATAAAACTAAAAATATTTATCTTATATATATGGCTGAGGTTACTAATATCAAACATTCTAAAGATAAATATTCAATATCATTTAATTTTAATATTAATAATGGGGAATTAAGTTTAATTAATAGTTTTAGAAGAATTATATTATCAGGAGTTGAAACCTATGCATTTCATGAAATAACTATAACAAGAAATACGAGTGTAATGAATGATGATTTCTTAAAATCAAGAATTGAATTAATACCTATATTTTATAATTTAAAAGATAATTTAGATGATCTATTGTTTAAATTAAATATAAAAAGTTCTATTCCGAGTCAAAGAATTTATTCTAAAGATATTATTGCTAATAATAATAAAATTTATTTTGATAAAGAAATTTTATTAAATTGTTTAAAAAAAGATGAAGAATTAATATTTGAAGCAAAATTAAAAAAAGGTACTGGAAAAGAACATGCTAAGTGGAATCAAATATGTCACTTAGGATATAAATTTAAAGAAGATGATTCAAAAAATAAATTAATAATTAAAAAAGATGGTGAAATTAATAAAAGTTTTCCTAATGAAAAACAAAGAAATTATTTAATTAATAAATTTAATAATCCAACAACTGTTATATTTGAAATTGAATCTAATGAAAATGTTGATGTAAAAATTTATATAAATAAAGCATTTGAATATTTTATAAATAAATTAAATTTTATTAAAGAATCTATTAAAAATGAAAATAAAAGTAAAATTGATATTATTGAATATATTCCAATTAAAAATACATATGATTATCATATTGTAGATGAGAATCATACTATTGGAAATTTATTAATGAATTATTGTGGATTACATAAAAATATATTATCAAGTTCTTATCAACAAATTTCAAATATAAATACTAATATTTCATTAAGATTAATTTCAAATGGAAATGAGACATGTACTAAAATTCTTAATACTGTTATTGATAATATTATTGATAATTTAAAAAAAATAAAAAACACATTTAATTAGACATTAAATTTATATTATTTTGATTAAAAACCGTATTTACTAAATACATAATTCTTTTTGTATCAGAATTATTTATTAAATCTAATACTTTTTCAAAAGATATTTTTTCTTTATCTTTTATATACATACCATGTATAATATAAATAATGCTTTTATATCTGGGATTTATTTCATAATTAGGGATTTTTTTGATATATCTTTTAAAATAATTATCTAAAATATTTCCAGCTGTATTTCTAATTTGATATTCAATATTATTAGCCATATTAATTAATTCAGGAAAATAAATTAAAAATTTATTTTTTTTTACAAAATCATTTCTAATTTCTAAATATCTAAATTTTAAATTTCTTTGATTTCCTTTAATGCTTACACATTCTAAATAGTTTTTACTTTCTAATCTAAAAATTTTTGTTGATGTTTTTATAATATACCCTGACATTTGTTTAATTTCTTCTGATTCTATATTATTTTTAATTTCTTCTTTAGTAAATTCTAATTTATTAGGAATATTAATATTAATATCATGTGTAATTTCTTTTAAATATGCTTCTGAATTAGGATTTAAATCTCTAACTGAAATTAATTTTAATCCAAAATGATTATATTTAATATAATTGATACATTCTGGATTTTGAATAACAAATGTATAACAATATTCTTTGTTTAATAATTCTAAATTTAAATTTTTAAAACATTTTTCAGATAAAATTTCAAAATTTGGTCCATGCCATATTGACTCAGAAGCATTTATTTTTTTATTAGTACATTTGTTCCATTTATCATTATAATAGTATAATCCAATTTTTGGTCCATCAACTAATTCATATACTTCAAATTCTTCATTATTATTAAAAAAATCATTTATTTTTTTATTCATTTTATCTAATCCATAATAAATAATTTTTTCAGTGTCTTTCTCAACAATTATACCATTAAGTTTACTCAGATCTGAAGATAATTCTATATTTTTTCCATAATTTATCATAAATAAATTATTTTTAGAGTTAATTTTACAATTTAATGGTTCATTTTTAAATTTATTTAAATCAGAAAAATAATTTTTTGGAAACATATTTATATATATTTAATTATTATTTCTTTTAAATAGTTTTCATTTAAAAAATATATTTCTAATGATATATTATATATGAATACTAGTAAATTAAAACAGGTTATCAGAATCAAAAATGTAAAAGAAGATGATGATATAATACAATGGAAAAAATTAAACAAACCTAACCTAAACTTAATTTTAAATGATATATTAACTAAACAATTTAAGAATGAATATGAACGAAATATAATTGTTAATCGAATTGTTGAATTGTACTTATCATCACAAGAAGATATTCAAAATATTAATTCAATGTATAATTCAGGTTATTTTAATGATAGTTGGATAATTCCAATTGTTTCAGACAAAAAAATAATTTTTCAAAAAAATACTATACCATATACTATTTTTAAAGAAGCATCAGAAATGGAAAAAGATATTAATGAATTTAAAAAAATACTAATACCATCTAATTTTGAAACAAAATTAATTAACCTTTTAAATCCATATATTAATAATTTAGATGAAAATATTGGTATTTTTAAAGGTATTAGAAATTCTAGAATGGTAATAAGAAATTTTAATTTAAAAGATACCAGAATGGCAATATCAAATGAAGATTTAAAAATAATAGGTTTTTATTTAGATTTTAATAAATTTTTTTATGAAAATACAGTTAATGAAAAATGTTGTCCTACAAATTTTTATTTAAAAAATATAAATCTAAAAAATAAAAATAAATATAAAAATGAAATTATAAAAATTAATAATGAATTTGATTTTAGTAAATTTTTAAAAAAAATAAATGATATTACAAAAAAATTAATTATTGAAAAAACTTTTTTTTATACAAAATATGAATCTAATTTATTAAATAAAATAAAATATGGGATGAAATATAAAGATATTGAAATACAAAATTTAGAATTAATTAATTCTAAATTTATTGATTACTTATATAATTTTTCATATATTTATAAAAAATCATTAAGTGATTCTAATTTACAAAAATTAAGCTGGCTTTTTAAAACATATGATAATGGTTATTTATTTTATAATTATATGTTTATTATTAATAATTTAAAAAAAAATAATCGTATAGATGAAATTTTAAAAGTTAAAGATAGTAAATCTAAATTTTTAGATAATTTTATAAAAAGTAATAATTTAGGTGAAATAAGTATAGATGAAATAAAAATTTTTATTAATAATATAAATGAACATTTAGAAGAACATGATTTAATTTTAAACTTAAATATTTTCTATAAGAATCAAAAAAAATTAAAAAATATTGAAATTATTAAAAAAGATAAATTATATCATGCAATTTTAAATGTATTAGGAAAAAATTATTTATTTGAATTATTAGAAAAAGAGACACAATTACAAATTAATTTATATGATTTATTATCAAAATCTGAAAAAAAAAAAATAGATGATTATTTAATAAAAAATGAAGATTCTATTAAATTTTATTATTGTGAATTTGATGATTTAAGAAAAAAATTTATTAATTCTGAAAATGAAGTTGATAAATATAATTATTTATCACAACTAATTAATCAATATTCTAATAAAAAATATCCATCATTAACTTCTAAAGACCAAAATATTTATTGTAAAAACTGTAAAAACTCATTTTGTAAAAATAATGCAATTGCATGTATGCACGAAAAATATTATTATATTGACTTAGTTGAAGCCAAAACTGAAAAAGTTAAAAAATATATTAACTCAATTTTAGAAAATAATTTTTATATTTATAATGAAAAAGAAGGTTATACTGAATGTAAATTTTGTAGAAGAAATATAAAAAATGAACCGGGTTTATTAGAAAATAAATTTTTTGAAAACGATAAATTAGTTTCTAAAGATGGTATTAAAACAGATCAAGATAAAAGATTATTAAATATTGCAGATGATTTCATTAATTTTTCATCTAGATTTGATTTTAAAAAAGAAGATATTGTTAATAGTTCATTTTCATCTATTTTACAAGATATAAAGAATGTAAAAAATAATGATTTAAAACAAATAAAGATAGAAATTATTGAAATTACATTTATTGCTGCTTCTTTTATTCAGTTTGTAATGGCATCACCTAATAAAAAATTAAATACCTCAGTTTGTAAGATTGTAAATTATAAATTAAAAGATTTAATTAATTATACTTTATGTATTATAAAAAATAAATTTAATTTAATTTTTAAAAAAGCTAATTCTATAAAATTTGACATATACAAATTAATATTTAATCGAGTAAGTTATATGGAAAATGTTGGAAATATTAAAAATTTAAAAAGTAATTTTTATAAATTAGAGGATAAATTTCAATATAATAAAAAAAATTTAAATTTTAAAAGTATTTCCAAATATGAAAATATGATTAATAGTGAAAAACTAACTTCAGATTTAATATATTATTTAAATAATAAGTATATTTATTTATTTGAAAATTATTATCGTAATGATAAAAAACTATTAGAATATATAGATTTAAATTATAAAAAAATAGAATTTTTAGATTATAAAAAATATAAAATTTTATTAAATATGAAAGACAAATTATTAAATATATTTCAAAAATTAAATTTTAAAAAAAAATTATTTAATTTTAATATTTTTAGTAAAATTAATAATGATAAATTAGATCAGTTGTATTGGAATAAAATAAATATTAAAATAAAAGATAATCAAATTACAGATGATATAATTGATAATTATTTTAGTAAAGTGTGTCTTGATAATTTACCTCATAATTTTAACAATTCTGATTATTGTAATAATTGCGGAAGATATATATTAAACATAGACAAAATTGACCGTAAAAAAATTGGTATTTTTAAAAAATATTATAATTTATATAATAAAAAATCAAAATCTAATATAATCAAAAAAATTTATATTCATAACTTTATATCATATGTTAATATCAAAAAAATTATATCAAAACAAGAAGATTTTAAAATTAAATATATTAGTGATGTTTATGTAAAATATAGTAATTTAAGTCAAACATCTAAAACATCTTCTAATAATAGTTTATCAAGTGATAATGATTTAAGTAATAATTTAACTGATTTTTTAAAAGATATAGGAACATTTAAAATAAAAAAAAATGAAGAATTAAATAATATTAATAATGATAAATATAAAATATTGATTGAAGAAAAATATAATCGTCTAGCAATGTATAATATTAAACAATATATTATTGAAATTTATACAATTATAAATCTAATTTATAATAAACAAGCTAGTATTAATATTAAAAATATTTATGGATATGAATATTTAGAAAAATATATTGAAAATAGAGATAGTTTTGAAAATATATTTGAATATATTATTAAAAAAAATGAAGATATTTATGAAAAAATAGATCAAATTATTTATAATGAAGTATCAAATTTTAAAAATAAATCAGTTGAATTAAAAAATATATTTATTAATATTTTTTATGATATTATTAATCCTACAAATAAAATTAATTCTAATAAAAAAAAAAATCCTAATAAAAATAATTTAAAAATTGATATTAATTTAAATAAATTTACAATAGATTTCCTAGGAATTTTAATTGAAAGACATAAATTACTTGATATTAACGAATTTACAAAAACTACCATAGTAGATGAAGATGAAAAACAAAAGAAATTACAATATGATAAAATTTATAGAATTACAGATGATGAAAAAGTTGAATTAGGCGTAGATTATATTGACCTAAAAAAAATTACAGATGTAGAAGAGTATCAAGATGAGATTGATAGAGTAGACGATTATAGAAATAAAGAAATAGAATATGATTTTGATTTTGATTCAAATAACATCGATGATTTACCCGATTTTGAACAATATGAATAAAAATAATAATTTTTAAAATTATTATTTTTATTATTTAAATTATATATGATTTATATATTGCACCCATCCCTGTAACAATTATAATAATAGATAAACCAAAATAACATAACTTATAATTAATTTTTTTATTTAAACGAATAATATCATTATTATAATCGATTGAAATTTCTTTAGGTAATTCTAATAAACTATTAGGTGGTGGTAGTAAATCAAAATCATCTTCTGCATCTTCAGAATTTTTTTCTAAATCTATATTTTCTAATTCTAAATAATCATTTGAATTATCTCCACTACTTGAAAATCTATTTCTTATACTAAATCTTTGAGTATGCTGTTTTAATTCATTTAATAAATCTGGATTCATCTTTTTATTTATATTTATTTATTTTTTTTTAAATAGTTTATATATATATATATGGAAGCTTTACATTATGATGCATTAAGTTGTATATTTAAAAATATTAATTCTACAAATGATATTTTAAATATAAGATTAGTATGTAAAAACTTGTATAACCATTTTGAAAAAAAAATTCCTTTTTATAGAAATCAAAAAAGAATAGGTAATATTTTTCTAACTGAAAATATTTATTGGGAAAATTTAGAAAAAAAAAAAATAAAAGAAATAATTTTTAAAAAATATGGTGTAATTCAAAGTAAAATTTATGATTATAAAATATTTAAAATTAATGTTAATTATAATCTACCTAAAAAAATAACTAAAAATGAATATCAAAATTATTTAGTAAAAAAAACTGAATTTGATATTGATAAAAACAAAATTAAAGAAGAAAATCAAGGTTGGTTAATTGGAGTAAATGGAGCCCCTCCTTGTATAATATCTTAATATATATTATGGATTACAGAAAAAAATATTTTAAATATTTAAATAAATATAATAATTTAATAGGTGGTGCATGGAATTGTACTAATTGCACATATTTGAATCACGATGATCACCCGAATTGTATAATATGCGGAACATTAAAAGAAACTTTTGAACAAAGACATACCGGAGGACCTAAAGTAAAAACACCTAACCCATATTTAATGAGACAAATAAGTGAGATTGAATTAGAACAAATTATAAGTGAATCAAAACAAGCTGAAGAAATTAGAAAAAGAAAATTAAAACAAGATAAATTAGATTTAGAACAAGGATTACTTAAATCAAAACTACAATTTGAAAAAGAATCCAAAGAATCGCTAGAACTAAATCAATTTGATTGGTATAAAGACAATACGACAATTGAAACTTATAATAAGAAAGTCATAAAAGATATTGTACTTATTACTAAAAACCAAAATATATTAGATTATGAAAACCAAGAAGATCTAATAATGATAGATTTATTTAAGAATAAAAGAAATTTTTCATATTACGGAGGACCATGGAAATATAAAGATTTAAGTCGATTGTTTCACGAAACAGGCATATATGATCCAAATATAATGTTAGAACACTTTAAAAATGGTGTTATTTATTCTGGAATAATAAATTATAATAAAAAAAAAAAGAGTGCCACATATATAGAACCAGAACAAGCATTATTCGAAATTGAAAGAAATCCCGTTATATTTCAATTAAATATTGTAATAATGTATATTAAATTATTATTAGAAAATAGATCAAAAATATGGTCTAATATTAAATCAATTAAAGATAAATCATTATGGTTCGAATTACAAAAATTATTTGATCCTTTATTAAATCTATTAATTAAAATATTAAAACTTTATATAACACTTCCTATATCTAATGAGTATGAAGTTGATTTAAATCAAGAACATACTTTAGTAGAATTAAAAATAAAAGCTATTAAAGATTTTGAAAAAAAATCTGATAAACTATCTTTTTATATTAAAAATTATATTTTTCCAGCAGTTAAGTATTTTTTAGAACAAATAAAAGATGCTAAAATCTTTGAATTATATAAGTAATAATTTTTAAATTATTTTATTTATTTAAATTATTACAATGGATATTTTTATTATTTTACCGAATCAATTATTTGATAAAAAATATTTACCTAAAAATTTCAAGTTTTATATATGGGAACATCCGCAATATTTTACTAAATATAATTTTAATCAAAAGAAATTAGTGCTTCATCGGGCATCTATGAAATACTACTTAAATTATCTTGAAAAGAATAATTATCATGTTCAATATTTTGAATTTAATCAAAATCCAAAACTGACTAAATATTCTCTTTTTGACCCAATTGATAAATTAGAATTAAAAGGAAAATATACTACTTTTGAATCACCCAATTTTTTATTATCAATTGAAAATTATCAAGAATATAGAAAAAAAACAGATAAGTTTAATTTTGCTCCATTTTATAGTTTTGGAAAAAAAATTGTAAATATTATACCTGATATAAAATCCCAAGATAAATCTAATAGAGAAAAATTACCTAAAAATATAAAAATACCAGATTTACCTAAAGTAACACAAAATACTTATATTAAAGAAGCAATTAAGTATGTTAAAAAAAATTTTTCAAAAAACTATGGAAATACTGATAATTTTAATTATCCTATAAATCATACTGAAGCAAGAAAATGGTTAAAAGATTTTATCAATAAAAGATTCAAAAAATTTGGTCCATACGAAGATTATGTTAAACAAGATGAACCATATTTATACCATTCGGTTTTATCATCATCTATTAATATTGGACTTTTAAATCCCCTAGAAATTATAGATAAAATAAGGGGTCTAAATAATAAAATACCAATAAATTCTTACGAAGGATATATTAGACAGTTATATTGGAGAGAGTATCAAAGATTTTGTTATTTATACTTTGATTTTACTTCTACTGATTATTTTAAAAATAAAAATAAATTAACTAAAGCTTGGTACGATGGTTCGTTAGGAATTGATCCTGTTGACGATTGTATAAAAAAAGCGTTTAATTCAGGATATTTACATCATATTGAAAGATTAATGATAGTTGGTAATTTTATGAACATTTCGCAAATTAGTCATTGGGAAGGTTTGAAATGGTTTATGGAATTTAGTATTGATAGTTATGAATGGGTAATGTATCAAAATGTATTAGATATGGTATTTTGTATATCTGGAGGTAAAACTATGAAAAAACCATATATTTCAAGTAGTAAATATATACAATCAATGAGTGATTATAAAAAAGGCGTTTGGAATTCTACATGGGATACATTATATAAAAAGTTTATGATTAAACATAGAATAAAATTACTCAAAGATTTTAAATATTTTTTTCATTTTATAAAAAATTATTAGTTATTATTTTTATCTAAATATATTATAAATGAATACATCAATAAATCCATTAATTAATGAATCAAATATTATAGATAATGTTAATTCATCATCTGTTATTAAGTATTTAAAAATTTTAAAAGATAAAAAAAATAAATATTTTAATATTATTCAAGAAATATTTAAAAAAAAAATAAGATTAATTAATAACGATATAAAAAAAGATAATTTTGTTGAAGATAATATTATTACTAATACTTTTTATAAAAGTTATAATTTTTTAAAAACTATATATAAAATTTATAATAGAAATGGATTAAATAACTCTAAAATAAAATTTTTTATGAATATTCGATGTAAATATAATGATGAACGTCCTGAGTTTTTTAAAATAAATTCTTTATTTCAAAAACCGGAAGATTATTCTAAAAATATAACAATAAATATTATAAATTCTAAAAATCCAGATTATGGAAAATCTATTATAAGATTTAAAAATTTAGAAAAAAATTCACTTCAATCTCAAGTATATGAGATTGATGCTTTATTCGAAATGATTGATAGTCAAGACTTAATTAATAATTTTATATATGAAGCATCTGAAGAAAATGATTTTGAATCATTATTTTTATCATTTCAAATTTTACATCATTTTGAAAATTATATTAAAACACATTTACAAAGCAATATGACACAATTATTTTTAAATTATTCAATATGTAATAATAATTTAATTCCTATAAATAATAAAATTAATATGACTATATTAGAAATATTACAAGATATTGAATTTAATGTTAATGAACATTTAGATAATTTAAATTTTGAGTCACATCCAATTTTTAAAGATAATTTAAAGGATATTGAATTAACATTACTTTATGAATATAATATACAAGTTAGTTTTATTAGTAAAGGTGGTAATTTATTAAAATTATTGATTAATAATAATCTAAATTATGATAAAATATTTTATTTAGATGATTATAATGAATATAATAAAGATTTATCAGATTGGGACTTTGATTTAAAGTTTAATTATAAAAATCCTATGAAAAAAATGGATTTTATTTTAGAAAGTGAAGGCATTTGTAATAATAAATATAATTATATTTTTCAATTACTAAAGAAATATGTAACAAGGATAATATATTTATATTTTAAAAATTTAGATAAAATAAATTTAAAACATAATAATATCTTAAAAAAACATTCTAAAAAGTGCATTGATTATTTTAATCAAAAATATATTATAAAAAGTGAATTATATAATAGTAATACTAAATTTATTTTAAATGCTCATGGAGGATGTTTAAGTTGTAATACCTTTTTAATTCCTGAAAATTTAGAAATAATTCAATTTCAAAAAATGGGACAGTTTTGTATCAACGATGCTGCTTTCCGAAATGAAAAGTTAATTATATCTAATTTGGATAAAGATGGGATATCTTATAATTTTCCAAGTAAATATCCAGATTATACTATACACCGAGATGATTCTGGTACTTTTAATGCAGATTTAAAATTTATATTAGATAGAGATGATGGTATTAAAGTAGAAAAGGTTTTTAATATACAAGATATAACAAGAGATATTCAAGTTGGACAAGAATTAAAATTAACAGATATAATTGTAATTATGAAAGAGTACTTGATAAGTCAAAATGATATTCCATTTAATACTTTATTAAATAAAAAAATACGTTTATATTTGCTAATATGTACTCCTAATCCAAATAATTTAAATGAAATTACAATACCAGATTCAAATTTAAACTATAATCCATTAAAAATAAAAAAATTACATAATAAAATTGAATTTGAAACAATACTACAAGAAGATGGAACATATATTGATGTAGAAAATTTTTTAGATGCAAATACTTGTATTCAAGAAACAATAACTTTTAGAGATATTCTTAGTAAAAGTAAGGTTGAAGTAGAAACGCATAATAATGGTATATCAGCTTTTTCTTCAAAATTTATTGGTTCTTCTGTAAATAAAGAGATGTTTGATCTTACTAGAGGTTTTATAGGTATTAATTTAGATAATTTAATTAATTCTTCAAAAATTGAAATTTTAGATTTTGGATTGGATATATTTAATAGTAATAATTACAATATATCACAAAATAGAAAAGATTACGAATTATATAATTTTAATTTTGGAAAAAAAAATTATATCTTAAAAGGTAAAACACCAGATTATTTAATACATGAATTATTGAAAATTGTAGTAAATAATAATTCAAAATTAAAAAAAAGATTAAAAAGATTATTTAAAATATTAGATAATTTATTCTGTAGATTTCCAATTTATATTCCAGACGTATTGTATACTAGTAATAAATATTATGAAAATTATTTTTTAAAATTATATAAAAAAAGAATTCAAAATCCTATTTTTCCTGGATTAGTTAATAAAAAAATTTATTTTAATATTAATATTATTGATTCTTTAATATTTTTATTTATAATTAGAAATTTTGAAATTATAAAAAGTATAGATCATATTAGTAATTCTAAATTTTTTAAATTTATAAGTTCATTATTTAATAGTATTTATGATAAATTTATTTATCCGATTTTAAGAAGGTTATTACCAAATAATCAATCTAGAAGTATTCAAAATATAACACCAAATAATCAATCTAGAAGTATTCAAAATATAACACCAAATAATCAATCTAGAAGTATTCAAAATATAATACCTAATAACATTATTGAACAATATAAAGATACTAAAATATATAAAAATTTATTAAAAAGGTATAATAAAAAATATAATTATTCTATTATAAATTCATTTTTACTTGATTCTGATCTAAATTTATTAATTACACTTTATGTAGCAGATTTACATTATAAATATGGCATATATAAAATAAATAATATAAAAAAAATAATGGTATCAAATTCTATAGCGCCACCAATTTCATCTACAAATTTATCAATTATAGGTGGAAAATATAGTAGTCGTGATATGAATGAATTAAATGGAGGTACTTATACGACTAATTATGATTTTAATTTTTAAATTTTTTTATAAAATTATATAAAAAAAAATAAAAAAATAATTAATAATACTACCACTTCCTAATATCATGTTTCTTCCCTGCTTTGTAAGTCATTCGCCGACTTGTACGAGCGTTCTTGTGATCCTTTGGAGATGACTCCCTTTCACGCTTTGTAGTAGATGTTTTAACAACTACTGTTTCAATCTCTTTCACTTGTGAAAACTTAGAAACACCGTACAGTTGCCGAGAGTGGAGCTTACGTTGAACACCACCTCTTTTAGGCTGTTGTTGTTGTTTTTCACCCATCTTCTGCTTAGATGATGGTTTCTTCTTTGATGAAGGTCGTTTATCATTTGTAAGATAAAAGGGGTTTTCTTGAGGGTTCAAGTAGTGACTCATTGTAATTATTAATTTAGTAAATATAATATTAATTTAAAAAAAATCAATTTTTTTTAAATTAATACTTTCTATATTTTTTGGCTATTTCCAAAGAAGACATTTTATTATAATTAACAATTTTGTCCATATTACCTCCATTTTCAATTAAAACATCTAAACGTTGTTTATAATTTTTTTTTCCTTGATTAATTATTATAATTAATGGTGTAATTTCAGATTTAACTTCATTAGTATCTTTATATATAACCTGTCCAATTTGATTTGGATCTGTAATTTTTTCTAAATCTTGAATTGTACCGTTAGTAATAATATTTATATTATTAATTCCTATAATTTTTGTTTCTCTATCATCATTATGATTCATTTTTTTTTTATTCATCAATTAATTATATAACATAATTAATTAATTCAATTTTTATTTTAAATATTCATACATTGAGATGGTAATTTTTCACCTTCAAATGGACCATTTATCATTCCATATTCAACTTTATTTTGATACCATGGTATAGATGGTTTAATACCTTTTCCACATAAGAAATTTAATATTCTTGTATCATACTCATTTCTAAATACTTGATATAAATGTTCGATGTCAAATTGACTTTGACCATATTTAGTAACCATATCTTCTACAAATTTAATTGTTATAACCGAAATAGTTACAGACGCGCATGCACCACTTACTTTTGCCATCATTTTTTTACCTGTTTTATAATAATTTTTACTATGTATTTCAGGTATATCAATATAATCTACACCAATTGTTTCAGAAGCATACATTAAGGCACCTTGTAATTTTTCTGGCACATTCATATATTTATATGCATAAACAAAAGTTACAGCAGGCATTGGATGCCATTTATATTTAACATCTCCTTTTACAATCACACCATCACAACCATCCACATTATGCCATGTCATTTTTGTCGGTTTTTTGGTTTTAGAATCTAATTCTATTCTGTTAGGATTACCATATGATTTTATTAATCTTTGAGCTGTTTTATTTACCATTTTATTTGAAAACTTCATAGGATCTCTATTAATAAATGAGAAAATAATGAGGTATATTAATAATATTAATAATATTAAATTTATTATCATATTTATATATTTACTTTAGAAAATAATTATCCGAATTTAAATATACCGTATTTATATATTCTTTTGGGGAATCTGATTTTAATGTTTCTAATATTATTAATTCAGCATTATTTTTAGATTTAAAATTATCTAATATATTTTCAGCATTATTAAATATTTTACAAAATTTACAAGAACATTTATTATTTGTTATAACTTCATCTGGTATTTCTAAAATAGTTTCAGTATTTTCTTTTTTTTCTGAATCTATTTTTTTATTTCTAAAATCTATTACATATTCTTGAAATTTTTTTTCATTTTCTTCAGAGGAAAAAGTATTCAAAAATACTAACATACCTTTATAAATAATATCATCATTAATTTCAATATCATTATGTTCAAGATATATATTAGTAATATCTAAACTCGTATCAAAATAAAAAGTTGTTAATAAAGCAATATTTTCAAATATTTCAAAAGATGGTCTATTTGTAATTATATTTTTAAAATTAATTGGTTCTGAACTATAACTTTGAGACATATATATATATTATATAATAATATTTTTTTAAAAAAACAACTTATTCTAATTTAATTATTTTTTTAAATAATCGAAACATTACTAATAAAAAATAAATAAAATCATTATCTTTTTTACTTAGATATATTCCTGATAAAAAAATATCTATTTTAAAAATAATATCTGGTATATTATTTTTTATAAAAAAATCTTTTATTTCTATATATTCTTTTGGTGTTAATACCAAATATTCCGAACGACATAATGGACAAGTATTTTTATTTTTTAACCATTCGTGAATACATTTAATATGAAACTTTTTATTACAACATTTTTGTACTTTTAAATCATAATAATTAATCGTTTGTAAACATATTGCACATTCTTGTTCCATTATATTATAATAAGAAAAATTATATTTTATATTTTTTTAGATAATTTACAATCTCAAACATTGACTTACAATCTACTTCATTATAATCGATTATAGACTTAAATTTTTTAATTTGAGATAATTTTATATTATTTTTTAAGGATATTTTATTATACTTCCAAGTTAGAATCATTGCATCTAAACCATCAGATATTTCATCCCATTTTATATCAATTAATTTATGTTTATTCATACATTTAATTACATTTTTAAGTTTGTAATCAAATAAATCTTTAATACAAATCGGTTCTTTTTTAAACATTTTTAATAAATCTAAATTTTTATCTAATTTAAAATTACTTTGATGCCGTAAATTACTCCCATTTAAAAAATTAATTTCTGCATTACTCCAATGATAAATAATATCATAGTCTAAAGTTTGTAATAAATTATTCATTTGATTTAAAATTTGAAGTTCTGATTCGTGATTTATATGGTCTACTGTAAAATTATAATATTTCCAAGTTCCATTATTATTATAACCAATTCCTATCATATATATGTAAGTATTATTATTATGTTCTGGAAAAGATTCGTATTCTTTATTTAAATCATTGACTGTTTCAAAATCAATATATAATTCTTTAGTACAAGTTTTCCAATTTAAAAAATTATTTTCTATTCTATCCGGAATAAAAATTTTATTTGAATTGAAATTAAGATCTAAAATAGGAGACTGATAATCTTGATTATTAATATTATTCATACTATAAATTCCATTTTTATGAAAATTATCTCTTTCTTTTAAAGTACAATTTGTTAATAAAGATATTTCATTATTTTGTAAAGCAATTCTTTTTTTTGTTTTATGCCATGGATAATCTTTTCCGTTTTTCATATTAGGATATAATTCTGTAATAGTTGGAGGATTTATACTCCAATTTTTTCCATCATTTTTTAAATATTTTAACCAAGTTAAAGCATTATCTAATTTTTGTGAATCGTTTTTAATTAAACCTATACTTTCAAAACAATTATTATTAATATTACTTTTGTATCCTAATAATGAACCAATACTATTAAAATTATTTTTAATCATACAATCATTCATGATATGCATAAAATTTTTATGATATAATTTTGAATTTATAAAATTTTTATCTTTTAAGAATTTTAAAGTAGAATATTCTATTTTTATTAAAGCATAATCATAACCAATTAATTGTCTTCCTGTTAAAATATTAAAATATTCTGAATTTACAATTAGGTCAATTTTACCATATATTTCATATTCTTGATTATGTAAGATTCCATTAATGATTATAGGATAATGTTTTAAATTATCTATAGTTTTTTTAAATAAAAAGTTTGATGTTAGAAAATTATCAGGTTGATTAGTAATTTCAATAAATTTATTTGGATAACTATTTTTAATATAATTAATTACATGTGTTTTAAATTCTTTTGATTTTTGTTCAATAAATTTATGAGAAATTGTTTTTTTATCTTTAGGATATAATTTATGACCATATATATTAAGCCAATCTAATATTTTATCATTATTATGAAAATTTATTAAAGAAGTAATATTATTCCATTTTTTCATATCTTGATATTCTATTTTTAATTTCTTACTATATTTATTAGAACGAGTAGATGATAAGCTTCTCTTTTTTAAATTTAAACCATTTTTTTTATAGTAAGATAAATCTAAATAAAAATCTTGTAATCTAGAAAAATTAGATTTAAACCACTTGGAATCTCTTTTTATAATAAATTGTTTACAATTTAATAAACTCCAATTAATACCATTTTTTTCACCTTGGAATAAAGTATTATCTATTTTTTTTTTTTCAAAAGAACAAACAAATAAAACGGTCTCCTCAATATTACATACTTCCATTTGAATTTGAGTTTGAATCCAATAATTTATTGGAACTTTATTAAAAATTTTTTTAGAAAATGGACATTTTATTTCAATTAATTTATTATTATCCATTACTCCATCAGGACTTGCTCCTAACCAATTATATTTAGGATGAATTAACAGACCAATTTCATGAATTTTTACATTATTAATTTCAGAATAAATAGAAACAGCCACATCTTCAAAAAAATTACCCCATTCAGTTGCTTCGTTTGAAGTTATTTCTAATAGATTTATTTTTTTATCTAATAGATCTTTTTTTGTTTGAAATTTATTACACTCTAAAATAGTGGATACATCTGTAGCCGTAATTATTTCATTTCTTAAATTAAACCATTCTTTAGTTTTTTGTGTTACTTGTTTTAAATTTAACAAACGATTCATAAATAATAATATAATTTATAATTTAATATTTAAATATAAATAAAATATCTTAAATAATAATATATATGAAACCAACACCAATTAATATAAAAATGGAAAACCCCTTAATTTGTTTTAAAAAAACTACTTTAGTTAGAAGTGGTATTGCATTTGTTTTAATTTCGATTTTATTAATATATTCTTACCATAAATATCAAAAAAGTAAATGTGAAAACTTCTGTATCTATAGTGAAAACTTTTCTAATATTAAAAATCAAAAAAAATATTAAATATATTATTATTATCTTATATAATAATATATTTAATGTCAAAAGTATGTTTTGAAGATGCAACTTTAAATATGTTTTTCTTAATAATTATAATGTTAATTGGTATTTGTTATTATTCTTTTAATAATATGAAAGTTAAATATCAAGAAAATAATAATTTACCAATAACAAATATACAATCAAATAATTTTGAATCACAAAGTTGTAATCTTAAATTACAAAGTTCAAAACAAGAATTACTAGAGTCAAATAATAAATTAATTAAAGTTCAAAATGATTTAAGTCAATCAAAAGAAAATTTAACTTCATGTAAGTTGGATAAATCTTCTTCTAGACAAATTATTCATACAAATGAAGCCATAAATTATAAAAGATTATCTGATCCATTAATGCCTCCTGAAAGAACTCATCCATATATGCAAACTCAAATGGTACCTATTAATATTCCTACGCGTGGATATCCTGAAAACTATCAACAATATGGTATTTTAATGAAAAATGACGATAGTGGAGAAACTTTTTCTTTATTTGGTAGAAGAGAATATCCTGGAAGTAGAAGTTATGAATATTATGTTACTTCAAGTTCTAAATATAATGCTGTTAAAATACCAATACCAGATAAAAAAGAAATTTATGATAATGCTGAAATATCTGTCCCCGGTCATACTGGTTTATATAAAGTAAAATTATATGAATTAGATTCGCCTAAATATATTCCCAATGTTTTTTAATCTAAAGAAATTTTATTTAATTCATGTATTATGAAAGAAATAAAATTTATAAATGGTATTCCTTATCGAGGATTTTTTATGATAACTAATTGGTGTATATTGGGGGATTGTAATCAAAATGAATGTCATCATTGTTTTCCAGTTAAGAACTGTAAAATACATTTACTATGTAAGAATGAAGGATTTTGTAATTATTTACCAATTCCAAAACAAAATAATTAATAGTTTATATTTAAATTTAAATTTAAATAAATTTTTTCATTTAATTAATTCATTATGTTTATCAATACTACATATATTAAAACCTGGAGAATTTGATATAAATCCTTCATAACATTTTTTATCATCTTCATTTAATTTTTTAGAAGTTATTAGATAACATACATCAAATAACTCACTGGTTTTACTAAAATATATATTTTGTTTAAAAGTGTCTTTCATAAAATTATAATATCCTTTAAATTTAGTGTCTGTATCATTCTCACAAATATAAGACATATCAGCATCTGCTAGATGATGATTTAATAATATGCCCATAAATTTACTTAAATTATTGGAATGAATACTTATAATATAATCTTTAATTTTAGAATTCCATTGAATTAGATTAGACATTTCCTTAAATTTTTTGTCTAAAAATATTTTATCTTTAGCAAGTTCATTATCAGGACTCGTTGATTTTACTTCAATTTCATTAATTATATTATCAATTTTTAGTTTTGATTTTTCCAGATGAGGATTTGTATAAGGTATGTATCCATTCTTATAAACATAATATATTATTATACCACAAATAATTAGAATAGATAAAACTAAAATTATTCCAATCATATATATATATTATGAGAAATTAAATTATTTTATTATAATAAAATTTAATTATATTATTATAATAAATTAAAGTATATCAATATTTGCATTAATTACATTTTCAAAATTTTCATTAATGTATTGTGGTTGTTTACTTTTATTATAATGATATTTTAATATGGCTAAAAAAATTAAAAAATATAATATATAAATCATTGTATATTATTATATAAGATAAAAATATAATATTTATTATGACCATTGTTTAACCCATTTAGGATTTTAAATGTTACATTAACTTTTTCCATCGTTTTACTTTATTTTTAGTTTCAATTACCACATATATATTACCATCATTTCCCTTTTTCTTTTTTCCTATTTTATATAAGGTTGCAGATTCAGATGGGGATGGTCTTGATTTTTTTAGTTTTGATTTTGATTTTGATATTAGTTTTGATATTGATTTCGATTTTAAATTTTTTATAATTGGATTCCAGATATCGATTATTCTTTTTGCATTTTTGTTATTTTTCAAAGGATCTGTTAAGAAGTTAATATTATTATCATTTATTTTTAGTTTTTTATTAGCTGCCATAATAGTTTCAAAATTTGCAGAATTATTTATTATCATTGAAGTCCATGGAAAATCTTGAAATCCAACGTATTTATTTACAGTTTTTCCATAATCTGTCAATATTGAATTATCATTTAATTTATTCTTAATATCATCTATTTCCAATTTGTAATTAAATTTATTATTAATAAGCTTATAGCAACTTTTATGGCAAATTAATGCTCTATTTTCATCTTCCCACATAAATTTTTGTGTTTCATAACTTTTGCTTTTATTATAATAACTACCATAATCACCTGGTTTGAGATTTTTAATATTTTTAATAACTTTGTCATTTGTTATTAGATATATTTGATCACACCATTTAAATCTAGATCTTAATTTTTTTATATCAGTAACATATTTTTTGTAATTTAATAATAAAGATGGTGTGATTTTATGTGTCTTTTTTAATAAATGTGATTTATATGTTTTTGATTTACTTGGGAGATTGAATTCTCCAGTATTAATAATATCCATTAAATATTCTATATCATTTTCATACCAATGTATTCCAGTTGTTGTTATTCCACATATAAAACAATACGTATCATGTACTCCCATATATATATATATATATATTATATAAAATATATGTAATAATTAAAATCCTATATGGATTAAAACTATTATGACAAAAATGTTCGATAATATAAAAATGATTTTTATTTACAATTATATGTATATATTTATATTAAATGGAAAAAGAACTAAAAAGATTATTCGGACACGATACTTTTAGAAGTAAACAGAAAGATATTGTTGAGGCTTCACTTAACAATGAAGATATTATTGTTTTAATGCCTACAGGAGGTGGAAAATCATTATGTTATCAATTCCCAGCAACTCAAGTAGAAGGTATTACTATAGTAATTAGTCCTTTAAAATCATTAATTCAAGACCAAATTGATGCTCTGAAAAAGAAAAAAATAAATGTTTGCTCTTTCTATGGAGATACCTCATTCCATGATAAAGAAGATTTAATGATAAATATGGGTGAATATAAATATTTATTAATTTATACCACACCAGAAACATTGAGTAGTAATTATTTATTAGTTTCAAAATTACAAGAAATGTATGAACAAAAAAAATTAAAAAGAATTGTTATTGATGAAGCTCATTGTATTTCTAGTTGGGGACACGATTTTAGACCATCTTATCGAAGTATTTGTAATTTAAATGAAGCTTTTCCTGAAATTCCATTCATAGCTCTTACAGCTACAGCCACTCCAAAAGTAGTAAGTGATATTAAAGATAATCTTAATTTAAAAAAGCCTAGAATTTTTTCACAAAGTTTTTATAGAAGTAATTTAGAAATTCAAACATTTGAAAGAGATGCTAAAAGTAAAGATAAAATTGTAAATTTAATTAATAATAAGCATCAAAATCAAACTGGAATTATATATTGTTTATCACGTAAAAATTGTGAAACTATGAGTAAATATTTAAATCAAAATGGTATTGATAGTAAATTTTATCATGCAGATATTAATTCAAGTGAAAGAATAAAAATTCAAGAAGATTGGAGTGCAGGAAAAGTAAAAGTAATTGCGGCTACTATAGCCTTTGGTATGGGAATTGATAAACCGGATGTAAGGTTTGTAATTCATCATAATCTTCCTAAATCTTTAGAAAGTTATTATCAAGAAATTGGAAGAGCTGGAAGAGATGGTTTAGATTCAACTTGTTATATGTTTTATAATTATCAAGATAAGATTATTTTACAAAAAATGATTCAAGAAAGAGATATTTCTAAACTAATGGATATAGTTGCATTTTTTGAAAATATTGTAGATTGTAGACATTATATTTTATGTAATTATTTTGGTGAGAAAAAAGATTTTACTTGTGGAAATAAATGTGATAATTGTTTAAGAGATAAATCAAATTTAGAAAAAATAGATATAACTCAACATGCAATTGATATATTTAAAGAAATTAATTTTATGGGTCCAAAAGCAACTAAAAATGGAGTAAAAAAAAATTTAAAAGATAAATATGATACTAAATTGATTGATAGAATAATTGTCTATTTAATTTCAAATAAATATTTAAGTGAAAATTTATTTAAAAACTATTATGATTATTGGAATGAAAGATTGGCTTTATATAAAAAATGTCAGTTAGTTATTGATGATAAAGTTAAATTAGATAATTTTTATACTTTAAAAAAAGTAAAAAAAGTAAAAGAATTAAATTTATTTCAGGAACCTGAATTAGATTTTGATACTGATCTATTACAAAAATTAAAAGAGTTAAGAACTAGTTTATCAAGAGATAAACAATGTGCTCCTTATATGATTTTTAAAGATAAAACTCTAGAAGAAATGTCAGCAAAAAAACCTAAAAATAGTTCTGAATTCCTTAATATTAAAGGAGTAGGTCCAAAAAAAGTAAAAGATTATGGGGAGATGTTTTTAAGTGTAATTAATTTTTAAAAAAATTAAATTTAAAATATTTAAGAATTTACTCTACTGCCAACTTAGTCCGGCGCTTCCATCCATCAAGGTCCGTATAGTAAGAATCGTGATTGATATTGTAATTTGTAATCATCGTGCTCATAGTTTGGGCAATCTTATTCTTATGATAAGAAATATCTGCGTGATCAATTGGAAGGTCATCTTCAGAGGCATCAATCCAACAATAAGCATACTCCTGCTGTCCATTGTTATTAATCTTTTCATAGCTGTGACGCTTCATCCATGTACCCTTCCTCGGACTGTATTGAACATTTGAACTATTACCAATCCAAACTGAAGGGCCTAGTTCAGGAAGATAAGTTTCCCGATAGTATAGAGAAAAATTGATTGACTGTTCATATAATGTACCTGCCAAATCTTCAGGAATGCGTCCGATTTCAACTAAATATGCAATACCATCATAAGTAACAAAACCTTGTTGGTCGAAATGCTTCGTTTCAATTGAAACAGGTGGTCCAGGGTCATGATGTTCAACTACCATATGACCACCAAAGTCACCGGTGGTCACCTCTTGAACTGGATGATGGAGTTCTGACTCAACTTGGCCTGCTTCATCAACCTTCGAGATATCCTGATCGAGTCCAAGCGCCCCTGCATCTGCGAGCAGTTCCATTTGAGAGACTTGTTCCATGATGTAGTGGTTTGTTGATTCAATAGATATTTCAGTTGTATTTATATATATATATCTTTTATTTTTAATTAAAAAAAAATCAATTTTTTTAATACATAACAATTCCTGAAATAATATTATCTACATTATTTACTATCATTTCTTTAAATTGCTCATACTCTTCTTGAACAAAATGTGGTATATCATAAAGTAATACTTCCTTAAATGAGTTAAAAGTTTCATTTTGTTCGCATATTTCAATGCCAAATGTTCTTACAATATAATTATTCATCATATATCTTATAACTTTGAAAATATTAACTTTATTTTTTCCAGAGTATTGGTAAGATAAATCCCAAATATGAAATAGGTGTTGATACTTAAATTCAATGTTATATTTTTTTGCAGTTAACTGACATATTTTTTCATACAAAGAATAATTATTATAAAAATGAATTTTGTTAAAATTAGATACTACATCATCTGAAGTATCAAAATAATATTCTTCGTCATTACAATAAACTTTCTTGATTTTAATATCAAGTTTATTAGGACCAAATACAATAATATTCCTTAAAAAATGTGTAATCTTTATTCCATCAATATCAAATAAGATCTTATTTGATTTATAAGTCTTTTTATTAAAACTATAATATTTCTCCAAAATGTTTTCGTAATTATTATTCAATAATTCATAAATATTTTTGATATTTATATTTAAAATTAAATTACTTTCTTCATCAATAATATTAACATTCTTAAATAAATACCTTTTCATAAATATTTGATATTTTTGTTTTGATTTATCAAATTTGGAATAAAGATATCCACAGTCTGTTCTACATAATGGACAACTATAATTCAAACTATGTTTAACCCATTGTGAAAAACAATTTTTATGAAATATGTGACCACAAGGCAGTTTAATTTGCTTTTTTGAATCACATTGAAGACAGATACTGCATGTAGTAGTTTTTGTAATCTTTCGATTCTTAACACATCTATTCTTTGATTTAACTTTATTATTAATTCTATTAATAATAGTAGTATAATATTTATCAACTTTTAAAACAGACATAATGTATAACTTTTTACTCTTAAAATTTAGAAATAAAAAAAATATAATCAATTTTTATTTAAATAATTAAATTTTAAATAGAAATTGTATTTTAATCAAATATTGTATTTTAATCAAATATATTTTCAATATCTTCAGTTTTAATACCTGAAGAATGTTCATCATATAATACATTAAATATTCCAGTACCAGATATTGGAACTTGCCCCATCATAATATTTGCTGATACCCCTGTAATAGGATCTAATTCACCTGTCACTGAAGCTGAAATTAATTGTTCGGTTGATTCCTCAAATGAACATTTGGCTAGAGGTCCAATATCACTCTTATTAACACCGAAACGGTCAATACTTATAAGATAACCTCTAGAACATACATTATCTATTAAAATAGATAAATGGTGATAATTTACAGATGTTCCAGCACCTTCAATTACATCATTAAATTCAAACAATAAAGTTTCTCTAGCTGCTTCTATACCTAATATACTTAAGGTTTCTCTCACATCATTTGTAAATGTTTTACTACTATTAATACCTTCAACACCAAGTATATCTTTTAAATTACTACCGGTAGTGATTAATTGAAATTTTTCTTGAAATTCAATACCTCCATCTTCTTTAACCATATATTCTTTATAACTATCTATAGCCACACCTTCTATTTTATTAATACCTCTAATATTAATATCTTCTAGGATTTTAGTTTCAAGATTTTTCATTGCTGAAAATTCATTAGATTCTTTTTCAGTAAGTGTTGAAATATTTTGTCTTATTCTAATAATCAATTCTTCAGAATTATCATCACTAAAAATTACATATCCATTTTGTATATTTGATCTTAATTTTTCAGCTACTTGATACATTCTAAATCCTTTATCAATTAATTTTTCTCTTGAAAGATTAAGTCTTAATACCCAATATGATAAATTATCAGGAATTATATCATCAACACTATATTTATAATAATCAGATATAAATTGATTATCTTCTTTTATAATACTTTTCTTAAGATCTTTCTCAAAAATTATATCGGTTGATATGATTAATTTACTAATTAATGTAAAATCTATACTACTAGCAATCTGTTTTGCTTTATTTTTATTAAATGCATATTCATCATCTAAATAAACATTAATATATGGTGTTTTCATTTCTTTGGCTATAGAAAGAAGTTCATTCATTCTTGGAACACCTCTAGTAACTGCACTCTTAGATGAAATACCAGCGGAATGAAAAGTATTTAATGTCATCTGAGTAGCAGGTTCCCCAATACATTGAGCACATAAGGGACCAACCATTTCTCCTGCTTCAACTAATGACTTAGAATATCTTAAATAAATTTTATCTAATATATAATTAAATATATCTTTATTAAAATGATATTCATTAATTATTTGTTTAATTGATAAATTTGAATCAATTAACATTTTAAATAACTTAATTGAATTTAATTCTACTTCATTCACATGTTCATATTTGCTTTTAAATAACCCTTCTATTTTTGTAAAAAATTTATTTTTCTGTTCAATAATAAATTCAGGTGTTAAATTAACTTTTTTAGTTTCTTTTAAATTATAACTATTTATAGTATTAATTATTAGTCTGTAAATATTTACTGGTAAATCTAAATTTATATCTTTTAAATCAAAATTAAAAACATCTTTTCTTAAACTATCTCTAATTTTATATAAATTTTGTAATTCTAAATCTAATATTCCTTGATAAGATTTATTTTTTTTCATTTTATTATAACTTGAATCAGTTAAAAATGATTTTAATTCAACATCTGAAATTTTATAAGTATTATTCATATCTTGATCATTTAAATTAACAATTTTAAATTTTTGACTTTCTACAAAAGCCGGATTAATTGAATCATCCCCATATAAAAACTGTACTATAGCATTATTTACATTTCTAACTGTATTATCATAATGAACTTTAATATCTTCACTAGCCTTCATTAATCTTCTTTGTATATATCCAGTTTCAGAAGTTTTAACTGCTGTATCAATAATACCTTCTCTACCACTCATTTGATGGAAAAATAATTCTACAGCAGTCATACCTGTGTAGAATGAATTTTTAACAAAACCACCGGCTTCTGGACCATCATCAAATTTAGGGAAATGTGGTAAAGTTCTATTTTTATAATTTTTAGGAATTCTTTTCCCATTAATAGATTGTTGTCCAATAATTCCCAATACTTGACTAATATTGTCTGGTTTTCCCTTAGCTCCTGAGATATACATTGTATAAAGAGAATTTTTTTCATTAATATTTTTAATTATTAAACTACCAATATCATCTCTAATTTTATCTAAAGTTTGATGTACTACAGACTCAAAATGCTGTTGAATAGTTTGACCAAGGGCTACTTCTAATAAACCATTTCCAGCCATTTTAATTTTTTCATAAACTTTTTCAAAACCTTCGTTAATTTTTTTATCCATATCTTTTCCTAAATTTTTAGGAGTTATAATATCACGTGCTCCAATACTATGACCTTCATCTAATAACCAAGCTGTAACAATACGTTGAGTAGTATCTATCGTATTAACAGCTTCTTCATATCCAAAATCATTATATATTAAATGAATTAAACCACCTCGTGCTGATGGACCACAAATTGATTTATCAAATTGACCAGATAAAATTTTACCTTTCTTAATCTCTATTATAGTATTAATATAATCATCTTTATTTTCTTCTTTATAAGAATTATTAAATCTTTTAAGATTTATTTTTGGTAGATATTCTGAAATTACAGTTCTACCATACCAATAATCTATACCTTTTATAGTTTTATCAGGTTTTGGTAAATAACCATTAAATTTATTATTATAAATCATATATTTTAAAAATTGTTTTTTATTGATTAAAGTTGTATTTTTAGTTAATTTATATAAACCAGTTGCGGTATCTTGAATTAAACCTAATGCTGGACCTCCATTTTGAGGACTTACAATTAGTTTTCCAACTGCAGAAATATTTTCTAATTCAATGTGAGTTAATATGCTTTGAGGAACATGTACGTTCATTTCATCTCCATCAAAATCAGCATTGTAAGGAGTAGTTGCACATACATTAAGTCTGAAAGTATTGCCAGTAACGACTTTAACCTTATGAGCCATCATACTTTCCTTATGTAATGTAGGTTGTCTATTAAAAAGTACAATATCACCATCAATTAAATGTCTCTCAACCACATCTCCTTTTTCTAAAACAATTTTACTAGTATCAACATATTTTAAGGTAATAAGATTATTTTTACTTTTTTTAATATTTTTAATACCTGGATATTTATTTGGACCATTAATTAAATAAGTATAAATTTTATGTATATTATATTCTGTAACTACTTCTGGTCGTGTCAAATTCATAGCAATATCAATTGGAATTCCTAATTCATCTATACCTAATAAAGGATCTGCTGAAATTACAGTTCTTCCTGAAAAATCAACTCTTTTTCCCATGAGATTACCTCTAATCCTACCTTGTTTTTTTTCAATTCTCTGTTTAATACCTTTTAATGGTCTGTTAGATGCACGGTGTAATGATGAATTAATTTTAGGTTGTCTATTATCAATTAATGTTGCCAAATAATATTGTAATAATGCTACAGTAGGTTCAATCTTTTCTGTACTCATTGTTCCTGACCTTTTTTTAAGAAGTTGATTAAATTTAATAATTTCTACATATTTATATGTAATATCATCTTCTTGTCTCTGTGTCATATTTTCAATTTTTGCAGAAGGTCTAGTAGCTGGAGGACAAATTGGTAAAATTGTACAAATCATCCATTCTGGTCTAGACCATTTTGGATCCATTCCAATTAATTTTAAATCATCATTACTAATTCTTTTAAACATATATAAACATAATTCTGGTGAAAGTACTTTCTTTTTATCACTACTCTCATCATCTTTAAATTCATAAAATAATCTTAAATTAGTTTCTAAAACCACATTTGGTTGAATTAAACCACAATTTGAAACACAATTTTTCTTTAATAAATTATCCTTAATATATTTAATTCTATATTTAGGTTTTATTTCCATGATTTTACTAATATTTGTTTTTTTATACTCCATACAAATTTTTCCACATTTAAAACATGTTATATCTAAAATTTTCTTAATTAATTTAATATAATTACTTAAAAATACAGGTTTGTCTAAAACAACATGTCCAAAATGTCCTGGACATTTGTTATGTTTATTTTGACAAGTTAAACAAATCTCATCAGAATCAATTACACCCATTCTTCTATCATAAAGACCACCTGTTTTAGGCCTTCCATTTTCATATGTATCAGGGCTAGTAATTTCACATACTGAATAACTTTTAATTTCTTCAGGGCTTAAAATTCCGAATTGTATTCCCTTAACTTTTTTAAGAATGTCCATTATAATTACTTAATAGTTTTTTTTTTAAATGAATTATTAAATTAATTAATCAATTTTATAAATAATAAAACGATTTCTGAAATATTCTATATTTATTGAAGAATTAAAATAATATCCAAAAGATTATTATGACGGTTAAATCATCAAATTGAATAATAGTGCATTCTTTGAAGAGTTATATATTGAAATATTGGTTAAAGAATATAAATACAACTTAACTGTTATAAATCATAAATTTAAAAATTATTAGTAATAACATGAAACAAATTACTAAAGATTTAATTTAATATTATTTAAATAAAAAAATTGATTTTACAAAATTTTATATTTTTATTTTTTTTAAAATAAATATGTCTAATACTAATACTAGAAATAATTATAATAATAATGTTAAAAAAAGTTCAACAAAATGTTTTATAAGTAAAGTTTCTTCACCACAAGCTGAAAATTCACACATTTTACCTTTAAATACATGTGAAGTATTAGGTTATAAAGAACATGCTGAATCTGGTAATAATCATTTATTTTTAAGTAAAAATCTACATGTAACTTTTGAATTAGAAAAAAGGACTCCAACTTGGACATTAGAAAGAGTCGGTGATATTGGACCGGTAGAGACAAAATATAAAGTTAAAATTTTAGATAAACCTCGTTTTTTAGAAGAACAAAAATATAAAGATAAAATTTATTCAATAGATTCTTTTAAAGTTCCATATTTAGAAATTCATTATGGATTATGTTGTAATCTTTATGGAATTAAATTTTCACCATTTTATCTAATTAATTTATTAGACAAATCATTTATATTTTATAATATGTTTCAAGAATATTTGGAATATATTAATAAAAAAGATGAAAAAACAGATGAAAAACCAGATGAAAAAACAGATGAAAAAACAAACAAAAAAAAAAGAAAAAAAAAATCGAGTGAGATTAATACAAAACCAGATAAAAAAAAAAGAAAAAAAGATGATAATAGTCTTGAATTGTATAACGTAACAAAAATTTTAGATCATAGACCAGATACTAATACATTTTACATTGAATGGGAAGGTGTAGATGAAAATGGGAAAAAATGGGAAAATCAATGGATACCTAAAACATATATTACTGACTATACCATTCAAGAGTATTTTAAAAATAAAGACTTAAAGAAATAACACAATTATTAATTATAATATACCAAAAATGGAACAACTTTACGAACAATGTGTTGAAAAAACTTCTGAAAAAAAAGAAGTACAAAAAGAAAGAACTCCGTTGGCATGGGACGACCGAAGAAAATTAGCATATGATGCCGCCTTTAATGAAATTATTATTGGTGCAGAAGATAAAATTAAAAGTAGTATGGATAGAGGATATAAAAGGAGTGAAATTTATAAATACTATAAATTTGAAAATAAAAAATTCTATGGAATTTTTGTAAGTGATATACTTAGAAAAGGAGATGTTATGGATCGTTTATCTGAACATTTCAAACCATTCAATGTATATCTTAAAAGACTTAATAATAAAGAAAAAGGACAAGAAAAAGATGTAATTAATATTTCTTGGTTTGATCCTGAAACTAGTAATGAAACTAGTAATGAAACTAATGAATAAAACTAATTAGTTTTATTTTTTTTATTTAAAAATAAATATTATATTTATATTTAAATGGAAAAATTTAAAATAGGTATTATAGGCAGTCTTAAGCCAAATTTTGATATAACAGACGCCAAAGAAAAAATAATTGAATCAATTAATTTAATTTTGAAATATCACCCAAACAAAAAATATAAAGTTATAAGTGTTATGACAAATGAAGGTATTCCTAAGCATGCATACGATATTGCTAAAGAAAAATATAATTTTACAACTGTTGGATATGCATCACAAATGATATTTCAAGGTAAATACGGTGTTTATCCTGTAGATGAACAAACAATTATAGGTGAAAAATATGGCGATGAATGTAATTATTTAATTCAAAATATTGATTGTTTAATTAGAATCGGAGGAGGTTATCAATCAAATTTTGAAGTCGAAGAATTTAAAAATTACTTATTAAGTAACAATAATAATTTAAATTTGAATCATTTTATAATAGAAAAAGAAATTAATTGGATAAAATCTACATCATAAAACTATTTATATTATAAATTTCTTTTTCGTCTGCAAGATTATTTATTATTTTAAATTTATTTCCAATATTTTTAAAATCTGAATCTTGATATATTTTTTCGATATTAAAATTAATTTTATTTTGATAAAAATTTCTTTCAGGACCTGAATATTGATTTATAATATCAGTTATATCTTGATCTTCTTCATTTAAAACTGATAAAAATTTTGATTCTAAAACATTATTAAATTTAAAATTAAATGTTTTTAATTCTTTAATATTTAAAATTATTCTAAAATTTTTATTTTTATAATTAAACTTAATTTTATAATTTTGAAGTTCATCACTATTATTTATTTTTAATTTAAAATTATGAAATATATAGTTTTTTTTATTAACTATTTCACTTTTTAAACTTTTTAATTTATAGATATTTAAAATGATAAGCTCATCTTTATTTTTATTTTTGTTCCATAATTCAATATATGTTATTAATTTAGTATAATTCCATAATAATTTTGTTTTTATATTATCACTCATAAATAAAAGACAAATAAAAATAAAAATATAAAACATTATTTTTTATAATTTTACTTAATTTATTTCTAAGTAAAATTATTAATTAGTTGAACCAAATCCTTGATCACCTCTTGTAGTTTTTTGTAAATCTAATACCTTCATAGTTTGAATCTGTTTTAAATCTCCTGCAACTAATTGAACTAAACTTTCACCTTTTACAATTTTATAATCAAAATTTTTAATATTATCAAATGCAACTTTAATATTACCTGTATATCCAGCATCAATTAAACCTACACTATTTGAAATTCTTAGAGGAGTTTTATAAATAGAACTACGAGCCCTTAAATTATATGAAATAGTAGACAAATTTTCTTTAGACTCTAACATCTGACATTTAATTTTTAAATCAACTAATTTAGTTTCCCCTGCATTAATAATTAAGTCTTCAGGGAAAAATAAATCTATTCCAGAATCTCCTTCATAAGTAGTTTTAATTTCATCATATGATTTTTCTTCACTAACATATTTAAGCAAATGCATTTATTTTTTTATTAGTAAAAGTTATCATATAATATATTCAATTTTTTACTTAAAAAAATATTTAATATAAATATATTAATGATGTCTGAAAAAACATGGTACAAAATAAATCAGACGGATAATACTTTAATTAGTAATTCAGTTTTAAAATTTAATGTAAAAAAATTATTAAAAAATAATACAGATGTAAATAAATTAAGTAATACATGGGTATTATGGTGTCATGATATTAAAGATACTAATTGGGGTAGAGATAGTTATATTAAAGTGTTTTCATTTAATTCTATAGAAGATTTTTGGAAATTATATAAAAATTTAAATAATATTGATTCAATTATGTTATTTTTAATGAAAGAAGGTATTTTTCCTTTATGGGAAGATCCTGAAAATAAAAACGGGGGGTGTTGGTCTTATAAAATAAAAAAAAAAGATAATTATAACACTTGGAAACATTTATCAATGTCATTAATTGGTAATTATTTAAGTCAAAATGATAATATAATGAATAATATAAATGGAATTTCATTTAATCCACATTTATATAATAGTGTAATAAAAATTTGGTCAAAAACGAATGAATATCAAACAAATTTAACTGAATTTAAAAGTTTGGATGCATTAAAGTTATTAGATCCTATATATAAAGTGCATCAGGTAGAATATTAATCATCTTCAGTACTATTTGGACATAAACATAATCTAATTTCTCCTAAAGAAGCTACTGTATATTTAATTATTAATGGATAATCATTTTTCATAAATAATTCAATAGATGGACATAAATTAGTACATTTTGTAAATTGGACTAAATATTTCAATGAATATCTACCATTAAATACCTGCTCTGGATCTTCTGCTTCAATAAAAGATAAATTACTATTATTTTCTCCAATAGTTGTAGTTTGTGAAGCGAAATCCCCTTTACATGTAAAGATTAATTTTTGTCCTACACAACTTATTTCAACATCATCGATTTGTAAATTAGTCATATCTCTACAAATTTTCTGGAAATCTTGAGATGGCCAAGTGATTATATAATCAAAATCAGCTTTAGGTATATCGACTTTATCTGGTTCTAAATCTAATAAATTTAAATTATAAACAGTTCTGCTATTTTTTTCACCATTCTCTATTTTAATTCCTAATGAACATTTATTATCCTTTTCTAAAAATAAAGTAAGTGTATCATTATTATTCATTGTTTTAATAATTTTAAATAAATTATTCATATTTACACCTAATTCATGATAACCATCAACCTTATAATATTCAAACTTTTCAGCATCTAATTTAAGATATACTAATACTATATGATTACCATCCATACATTTAATTTTTAGACCAGATTCATCACAAAATATAACGGTATCAGTTAATGTTTCCTTTAGAGCTTCAATTAAAGTTCTAATACTTCCACATTGAACAGTTTTTATCTCGATTAAAAGATCATCAGACATTTTTAATAAATATATTTAATATTCCTTTAAGCAAAAAAATATAGTAAATAATAAATATTGATAATGAAATTAAAAATACATTAAATAATAAATAAATAAAATAATAATATATTGATATTCTAAATCTAAATCTACAAGCAAATCTTTTATTTCATCTACTTTATTCTTAGATTGGTCATTCATTATATCTAATAATTTAGTTTTATTAAAGTGTTTTCTTTTTTGATTATAATTCGAATTCTTGTCTTTAATCCATTGTGGTATTATTTTATAAAAAAATGTATCAGGTTTAATTAATAATAACATTTTTGGGGTAGCTTGTGTAAATAATTTAATCGAGATCAATACGAAATCAGGATTTCTTTTAATTTTTTCTAAACCAAGTTTTTTATAAACTTGAAAAGCTTTTAAAAATTGATCTTGATTTTTTATTTTTTTCATTAAAACAGAAAGATATTGGTTATTTTCTACTATTTTTTTTATTTTTTTTAAATCATTAGTATAATAATTATCTTTTTCATTATTTAAATAACATATAAAATCAAATAAATTAAATAAAAATTCTTGTCTAATATTTTTATTAAATAATTTAATTTTAAATTGATTATTTTCAAAATAGTTGGAATCTAAAAATATATTCGATTTTATTATTAATTTGTTATTAAAATATGAAATATTTTTAATTTTATCAATAATTTTATATTCTTTATCTTTTTCTCCCAAATTATACGATATCTCTTTTTCATAACCATTAAATGGTTTATTATTTCTTTTTAAAGTTATAGAAATATATTCATAGTTTATTAAATTAATATTTACATTTACATTTAAATCTGCAACAAATTGATCATTTTCAAGTTTAAAAGTAATTCCATTTAACTTATTATTTATATCAATTAATTCATCTTGGTCTAAATATAAATTTATTAAATTACTAAAATAATTTATTTTTTCTATATTTTTACTTAAACCATTTTTATAAAAATAATCTAATATTTTATTTTCTAATAATATATAATCTATTTTATTATCTTTTAACTCAGAATCACTTATTTTTAATATGGGTTCTTCAGTTTTACATGAATTATTTACAAATTCTTTTAGTTTTACTGGTATATCTTTTAAAGTTAATTGTGTCTTTCCATTAATTTTTAATAATTGATAATTTTGGTCGGTATTATAAATAATAAATACAACTTTATTAAAATATGTCACCTTTGTACCATTAAATTGATTGCATAATACTGCTCCTTGTTTATTTTTTACACTATATTTTGATTGTAATGCTTGAGACATGTTATATTTATCAATCAAATTAATACCTATATTTTTAACAGTATTTTTTATATTTTTAATCTCATCTAAATTTTCAAGAGTACCTTTATTTTTATCCTTTTTTATATTAGTATTATTTTGAAAATCATTATATTCTATTAATTCTTGGTTAAAATTATAATCAAATTTATTAATTAATATAATTCTAATTTTATATTCATTTTCTAAAAAATTTATTACTTTACCATCTAACCAGTTACATTCATTAATGAAATTTTCATTTTTATGTTGAGGATATAATTTTTTAAATTTATCTTCTACAGTTTTTCTTATTTCTAATCCGGTTAATTCTTCACCTTTTAGTTTTCCTGATGATGCCAATACTTCATATATACATTTATTTAAATGACATAAATTATCTTCACTACATTGTGTATTAAATTTACAAGAATTATCTTCCGGTTCTATTTTTTTTAGTAAATCTTCTTTATTTAATATTTCCTTTAATAAATCTGAAATATTATTTTTAATATTTTTTAAATCAACTTTAATTATATTTTTATTTATAATATATGAAAATATTTTTATAAAGTTTTTTAAGTCGGATAATTTAATTAAGGTATAATCTTTATCTGTATAATTATATTTTTTACGAGCTACTTCAATAAGTGGATTTTCATTTAATAATTTTTTGTTAGTGATTAAATGTAATATGTTTACTTTTTTCAAAATATAACTAATTGTATTTTCATCTATTTCTTTTGTATCACTTATTGAGGATAATAAATCTTTAATTTTTGAATATTGTATTCCTGGAGAATGTAATTTTTTTTTTAAAAACTCTTTTAAAAAAACGGGATTTAGATTCGGTTGATTTTTTATATTTTCTATTTCATACAATAATTGTAATCCTAATAAAGCATCATTATATTCTTGAGGATCAAATTTTGTTATTACTTTATCATTATTATCTTTAATTTTTAGATAATCAATAATTTTTTTATAAAGTCGAGAATGTTTTGTTTCATCTATAATTTTTAGATTACCAAAATCACCAGTTGATTCAATTATATTTTTAAGACTTTTTGAAAAATTAAATTTATTATTATCTACAATCTGTGTTATAGTGTATTCAATACCATTAATTGTAGGAACAGTTGAAGTATTAAAAAAATAAACAGTATTACCTATTTGTAAATTATGTTGTTCAGAAGTTGTAATAGTTACTATGTCGTTAGTATGACTAATTTGAGTAACTTTACCAAAAGTAATTTTTAGATCACTTATTAATTTGTCAACATCATAAATATAGTTAAATGAATTATTTGGGTCTTTAATTTTTGTTTTTTTTATTGATTCTATTAAACCTTTTTTATCATCCTCATAATAACCCTCATACTCTTTATATTTTTTACGAAGTTCATTATTATTTATGGCATTCTCATTTTTTAGTTGATATTTACATTTTTGTTCAGTTTGTGTTTTCATATTTACAAATTCTAAATTATAATCAGTCATTGAATTGAAAATTAAATTATCTGGTTTATACATTTCTTTACGCATTAATTTATTATTATTATCATCATTTGACGCTTGAATATAATTTAAAGTAGTTTTATTTTTAGATTCAGTTACTATATCTGTTAATTGATTAATTTTATTTAAATCTTGTTTTAATTCTATTTTTTCTAATATTTTTTTTTTTATATTAATTATTAAATCTATTTCTGGTTGTTTAATTGTGTTGTCAGATAAATATTTATTTAATTCACTTTTATTTCTTTTATTTTTTTCAATTTCATTAAATATTAATCGTGATTCAGAACTAGTTTTACCAGATTTTTTTATTATTTCTAAAATTAAATTTTCATTTTGTTCTATTTCTTGTTTTTGTTTATATTTTCGGTCAATTGTATTATTAAAATCGAATTGTGGTTGTTGAATAAATAATTTTGAATCCCCATCTGGATAAATATATTGTTTTTGATTCTTAAATAATTTACCGGTAACTTCTTGAAATTGATTTTCTAAATCAGCATTATTATATTCCAGAGGGGTGGGTGCAATTATTTTTTGAAGAGTTATCATTTCTTTTTTACCACCATGCATTTCTAAATTATATTTTTTTCTAAAGTTTTTTCTAACCACACAATTTGGTTTATATTGATGTAAATACAATAGACTATCTATTAATCTGTTTTTTACTTTTGAAGATAAAAACTTATTTTTATTTTTTAAATCCTTGGTAGAGATTAAATTTAATATTTTTTTTTCATTTTGGTGAAAAATACTATTTTTATCCTTAAGATAAACTTTATAGTTATTCATATTATTATATATTAAGAAAATTAATTTATAATAATAAAAATTTAAACAGTAATGTCATCATCGGAAACTGTATTACCTTTACTATCAGTATCACCAGATTTGTACCATAATCTACCACTGTGAGTAGATGGATTATATGGACCTCTATTATTGATTAATTTATATAAATGTTCAGCAGATAATTCTTTTAAATGTTGGTCAATTCTGTCAAGTGGTTTTGGATTATCATATACGTAAGCAATACCAACAGCAGCATTCATGTTTTCCCAAAGTCTTTCAACATGTTCTACCCCATTTGGTTTTTTTTCAGATATATTTTTAACTTTATTAATGTTCTCAGTGTAAGTTTTATGGACTTTCCATGATTGGACTAATACTTTGTTTAATTGGCTTAATTTTTTTTGAAGATGTTCGGCGAACTGATCAATAGTTTTGAAATACATGTCATCAACACCCACATTAACACTAGATCTGCTTGGGAAGGAACTAACTGCACCCGCCGCAGCAGCCACTTTTTGGTATTCAACCATATTGAAACAAGATACTAGAGGATCGCCAGTAGCTCCACCTGCTGCACGATTTAATAATCCCGAAATATCTGAAATTCCTGAAAGAGTTTTTTCATCTTTAAATATTGATGATCTAATTTGACCAAGAACTGAGCCTAAAGTTGCAGAAAGTATTTCTGGTCTAACCATTGGTCTGAAACCAAATAAATTGTTCTTTTCATTTTGTTCTAAAATTGTTAAAATTGGTTGTACAGGTCCAAACATTTCAGTAATTATTTGGTTACTTTTTCCTTTATTAGGTAATATTTTAATATTTCTTAATGGTGTTAAATCATCTGGAACATTTTGAGCAGCACCACCTTTTTGACCTTTATAATTTTTTTTGGCTTTTCTTTTACGAGCTCCACCAGCAAGACCTAAAATACCCTCACCAAAGTCACGATCAATCCATGTTTCATCTATATGTGCTTGTGCTACTCTTAGCTTACTTTCAACTGCGGCGACTTTACTATCTCTCTCTCTTCTATCTGCTTGTGCTGTTGCCATTTGATCAATAAGACGTTGGCTGACTGTATCTTTTTCTTTTAAAGTCCTAGTTGCAGCTCTCTCAAATCTGTCTCTTTCATCTACAGCACTATCTCTCTGAGCTTCTGCCCTAGATACACCTCTATCTCTCTGTTTTTCTGCAATAGTTCTCAGAGCATCATTCCTAGTTGCAGCTCTCTCAAATCGTTCTCTTTCATCTACAGCACTATCTCTCTGAGCTTCTGCCCTAGATACACCTCTATCTCTCTGTTTTTCTGCAATAGTTCTCAGAGCATCATTCCTAGATGCTCGAGCATCATTCCTAGATGCAGCTCTCTCAAATCGTTCTCTTTCATCTACAGCACTATCTCTCTGAGCTTCTGCCCTAGATACACCTCTTTTGGCAACTTTGGCTCTGCGTATGGCTTCATTTCTCTGATTCAGGGCTCTTAAGGATTTATCTCTAGCTTCATCTCTCTGAAAAGTGAGCTGAGCAACATCAGCACCACCTCTCATACCATCAATCATTTTACCTTGATTGTAGAAAGTATGACTTCCTTCAGTAGTAATGAATCCTCTCATTGCAAAGTGGTGAATAATTTCATTGATAATACAAAGAATAGTTTCTACTCTACCAATATGAGAAGCAGTCCACCAAGTGTTGTCTTCTCCTGTCCAATAGTTTCTTAAACTGGGATTTCCTCTAGGTGGTGTAAAAGCTCTAGAGGTGGTATCATAACCTCTATGATGGTCTTTACCTAAACCTAAATTTGTAGTTCCAGATGCAGGTGGTGGAGCAACATCAGGTAATCCTTTGAACCTATCACTGTTTTTATTAAGTGAATATTTTAAAGTTTCACATAAAAGAGCAAGTTGTCCATTAACAACTACATCAGTAAGTTGAGACATTTTATTGGTGATATCACTACCACTAGTTATATTTCTAATCATTTGCGGTATAGTTGTTCCAACTTCTTTATAGTTATTATGAAGAGCATATTCACATCCTTTTAATTGATGTTGTAAAAGACCAGCCATTGAATAAACATCACCAGCTCTTAAATCAGGTATAATAGCTGAACTAGAAAGAATCGCTTCTGCATCTCCACCTCCTAAATCTAATTTACCTCCACCAGAAGTAGTTGCCATAAATAAGTTATTAACTCTGCCAACATATGGTGCAAGCATAGAAACATATTCATTTTCTATACCGAAAACGTCTCTATATTGTTTTTCGATTTTAAAAAGATCTTTTTCATTATTGTATAATTCACCTTCATGTAAAACTAATTTGTTTAAAAGCATTTCATTGTTAGATTTCATTTTACTAAAATCAACACTTACTTTGGCTTGAACAAAGTTTTGAAGTGCTTTCATAATACTAGTTTGAAGATCTCCAACTGCTTTGTAAAGGGTATTTAATCTTTGATTAAGAATAGATCTAGAATCTCTATATCTGGTATAATTAAGTGATAATTCTAAGAAAGCTCTTAAGATAGCTATATTTTCTCGATTTTTTACACCACCACTAACCCATGATTTTACTGGATTATAAAATTCTCTAACATTTGATTTAGCAATTTGTTTTAAAAGTTTTTGTTTGTTAGTAATAATACCCATCATTTTAAGAAAATATTCTCTTCTTTTGTTAGTAAATTCAGCTATTAAATTAACATATGCTTGGTATTTAGTCTGAATCTTTACTAATTGATGTCTAAGTTGATGACTGTGAATATTTTGAACAAATTGAATTGTTTGAATTAAATTGTTAATTTGACTTTGATTAACTAAAAGTTGATTTTCAATTGCTAGAATATTTCTATTATGAGTCATAATAAAATTAGATGGTGTTACAGTTTTATCAAAAAGTGAAGTAAGGAGTTCAGTTGATAACTCTAATCCGCTTGGAAACATTGAAGATGCCATTTTATATATATAGCTAACATTTTATTTTTACAGAATATAATTAAATAAATAAAAATAGTTTAAAATAAATAAAAATAGTTTAAAATAAATAAAAATATTTTAAAATTAAAATTAAAAATAGTTTAAAATTAAAAAAAAATATTTTAATTAAAAAAAATATTTTTTTATAATAAATGATTTCAAAGTTAACTACCGAAATAATTGATAAATGTATAATTGAATTTAATAAAGATGAAAATAAAAATAAAATTTTTAATAATTTAATAGATCCAACCGTAATCTATATATTAGATAAATTATACCCTTATATGATTGTTACGTGTTCTATATTAATAATTATAATTGTTATATTAATAATTACTTTATTTTATATAATAAAAAAATTAAACTAAATCACAAATTCCATTTGAATTACATAAAAATCCTAAAAATGATTTTTGTTTTTTAGTTCCTTTATATTCAAGTAAAAATCCATCCGCACCGATACCAAAAAAGGTTGGAAAATGAGATACTCCAATAGCTTCTAAAAATGGAGCACAATCAGGATGAGTACAATTAAAAGCAGTTACAGAAAATAGTGGATCTATACCTGCAGATCCATATGCAATTTCAGCAAGATTAAGATAATCTGGAACAAAATCAACACAGTGAGGACACCAAGGAGCATAAAATTCAACAAAACCAGGTAATCCATAAATTTCAGGAAATCTATCATAAATTAATTTTGCCCTACCATCAACAATCACAAAATCACTAGGGTAAAGTTCAACAACAGGTGTATTAAGGTATAATCCATCAAGTACAACAGCCATATTTTATATAATATAATAACATTTTATTTTATAAAAAAATATTATATTAAAATATATAAATAATGAATATAGTTTTTTTCATAATTTTAATCATAGCGTTTTTATACTATAAAAGTTCAAACGAATCCTTTCAAAATGTAGAATGCGAACAACCACCTATTTGTCCAGAATGTCAAAAATGTCCAGAATGTCCATATATGGGTGTCCATGAGAAATGTCCGGAATGCCCTAGATGTCCTGAAATCGATGAAAAAAGTATTTGTAAAAAATATATTGAAACAAATTGGAGTTATCCGCAATGGACATTTTTAGATCCTAAAGAAATATATAAAGGTCATCAAAAACCCCCGGTTTGTGCAATGGATAAAGATATAGAAGGTAATGTAATTATTCGAGACCAACCAGATGCGGTTTTGGCTCAAAGTAAATTTACTAATTATTTAGAAGCCCACCAAAATACTAATGTTGGCGACTATTTACCTAAAAAAAAATTAATTAGAGATGCAGATTTTTATAATAAATATGATAAATGTTATAATGAAAATGTTAAACAACATATTGAAACCGAAAATATAAATGATAATATTAAACATAATTATAATAAAAAATGGAAAAGACAACAAGATCCTGAATATAAATTTTTAGAACCTAAAAGATAATTAAAAATTATATTTACAATTTAATTTTTTTTTATTATAATTTATATAAGAATTTCTTAAAGATTTATCAAATTCATCTTGTGAATAATTTTTTAAATTATTAATAGTATTCCATGCAATTTCAATATATGTTTCTTCATTAATAAAAATATTTTTATCTATTTTAAAGATTTTACCATTTTTAATAAATTCCATAATTATATAATTATATTTATGGAATTAATTTTTAAATCAAATTTTAATTTGATTCTTGAATTTGTGTTTTATTATTTAATCTAAACTTTATTTGATGACTTATAAACATGTAAAATACTATTAAACCAAATAGTGAAGCGAATGTTATATTTACCCATTTTTGTGGAAATGGTTTAGTTTTATAAATATTAGAAACAATTAATTCTCTTACTACGGCAACGGTAAAAACTTTAAGAATATCACTTACCATTTTATTATTATGTGCATTATTTTCAACTCCTATAGGTATTACAATCATTATATATAGTAATAAAATATTTTATTTTGTGTTTATAAATTTATTTTTTTTTAATAATTATAAATAAATGATTAATATTTTAAAAAAAAATTTTTCTATAATTGTAATTACTGTTTTAAGTTTAGGAGTTATTTTTTATTTAAGACGACAAATAAATAATTTATTAAAAGAAAATGTAGAATTAAAAAATACAAATAATAGTTTAAAAGAAATAAGTACTAAAGCTTATTCTGAAATGGAATTAATTAAAAAAACAATGTTCGGAACAGAACAAGTTATTAAAGAAGATATAGAAATTATTCCAAATATTGAAAACAAACAATCAATTCATGATAGAATTAATAACGATGTTGAAATTATTCCAAATCCTGAAAATGAACCACCAATTCAAATGGTAACAATTCCTGGGGAAATTAATACTAAAGATGAAATTATTCAAAATCTAGGAGAAATTAATTCTAAAGCTGAATTTATGATAATCTCAGAGACAATACCTGATGTAGAAAGTAATTTAATAAATAATTTAATAAATAATAATTTAGTTCATTTACCATTTAAAGAATCGAAAATTGAAGAAATTGATGAGAATGAACCTTTTAAAGAAGAAGAAAATATTATAGTTGAAGAATCAAAACCTAAAACAATTGAAGTAGATATATTTGATATAATACCAGAACCTATTAAAGAAAAATCTAATGAAAATACTAAAGTTTTAAAATTTAATAATGTTGAAAAACCAAAAGAAGAAACTAAAATTAATATAAAATTACAACCTAAAGATAATGATTCAGAAAGTGAAAAATCTTTAGATTATAGTAATAATGATTATTTAGAAATTAATAATACTATTTCAATTAAAAAAGAAAATGATCTAGATACTAAAGAAGATACTAAAGAAGATACTAAAGAAGAGTATAATAATTATGAATATATAACTCAAAATTATAATATTGATCATGTTACTTTTTCAAATTTAGAAAAATTAAATATTAAAGATATACAAAATATTTCTGAAAAATTTAAAATTGATGTAAAAAAAATAAATTCTAAAGGTAATAAAAAAATAAATAAAATAAAAAAAGAATTATGCACTGAAATAATTTCTTATTTAAATATATAAAATGAATAATACTAGATTTGACTGCCCTCAATTAATGTCTGATGCAAATTATATAACAGACTATAGACCTAATGGAGACCTTAACGCTGAATTAATGAATAATAATTCAATATGCGACTCTTATCAATATAGACAATATTTACAACAAAATGGAGATAAAATTATGGCTGATACTCATGAAAAAATTCTTAAAGAAAATGTATGTCGTTCTGAACAATTTGGAAATTGTTATACTAATGCTTCTAAACCGACATGCTGTAATTCTGATCAAATATGCAAAGATGATCCTAGAAGAATTAGATTAAACTGTAAACAATAAATAATTATATTAAATTTATTATTAAATAAAATTAATATATTATTATAATAATATATGAATTGTCCATATTTAATGAGTGATGGTAGACAATTTACAAATTATTTATCATCAAAACATATTAATAATAATATTTCTAAAGAAAATAATGTTCTTCAAAATAGTTACAACACATTCTTAAAAAATCAAGGATTACAATATCAAAAAGATTCATTTGAAAAAAATAAAATTAGATGTAAGCAGAATTTTGGAAATTGTTATACTAATGTAAATATTCAAAATTGTAATTTTGATGTTTGTAAGACAATGTTACTTTTAGAATAAATATTTGTTTTATAATACATACAAAATAAATTTTCATGGTTACCCCCGCATCTAGAACATTTATCCATTTATTTATAATAATAATTTATTTAAAAATTTTTTACAAAAATAATTTATTTAATTTATACAAAAATAATTTATTTAATTTTTACAAAAATAATTTATTTAATTTTTACAAAAATAATTAATTATTAAAACCATATAAATTTAATAAATTATCATATGTTTCTAATTCATCATATTCTCTTGATGCTTTCATATTAGTATTATTCCTTTCATTTAAAAAATTTTTATAAGAATTTTTTACACTATCTTGATTAATAATTCTTTTTTTTCTATATTGTTCTAATTTTATATTTTTAAGAATATTTACTTGATCATTTTTTACTTCTTGATTATAATTTCCATCAATATCATTATTTTCAATATAAGAATAGATTGAATTGTTAGTTTCATTGTGTTTAATAATTTGATTACTATTCATCTCATCATTTGTATAAAATTTTTCTTTAACTTCATCAAATAAATTATTAAAAGTATCTATTTCAAATATACCATTATTAAATAAATTAGGAATTTCATCTAAATAGTTATTAATATTTTTATTTTCTTTAATTAATTGGTCAAAATTTCTGATTTCACGATTATCATTTTTATCGATTATTTCTTCATTATCATATTTAAATTTATTATTATCTGATTGATAGTCTTTTTCAATATTATCTAAATTTAATTTAGAGTGAAATTTTTTATCATAAATTCTTTTTTTTTCTGGATCAGATAATATTTTATAAGCCATTGTAACAATATTTAATTTTTTTAGATTTCCCTTTCCATCATTTTTATCTGGATGATATTTTAAACATAATTTATAATAATTTTTTTTTATTTTTTTAATATCACTATTATTATCTACATGTAATATTTTATATAAATCTAACTGATTAAGTAAGTTATCTAAAGACATATAAAATTATTTAAGAAAATTATTTAATAATAAATACGAATCAATATATATATATATTTAAAGGATTTAAATTAATTAAATATATATATATGATATTACCCATTTTATTATTATTATCTTTACAAGAAAGTAATTATGAGAGAAATTTAAGAAATTATTTATTTAATAATAATTCTTTAGATAATTTTATAATTCCTAGACAAAATTTAGAAAAACCATTAAATGTCGATATGGGTATAGCTGTTCAAACATTGGAAGAATTTAATCAAAAAGTTGAAACAATAGAATTAAATTTATGGTTAAGAATGAATTGGAATAATAGTTATTTAAATTGGAATGAAAATGATTTTGGAAATATAAGTTTTATTATTATTGATCCCAAAAAAATTTGGCATCCAGATATTGAATTATATAATGCGGCATCTTTACCTGAAATTTATAAATTTGATGATAGATTGTATTTATATAGTAATGGTAATATGTTTTGGAGTAGACCAGGTATATTTAAATTTTCATGTTCTATGGATTTAAATAAATTTCCTTTTGATTCACAAAATTGTTCAATGACATTTGGTTCTTGGATTTATGATCAAACTTTTTTAAATTTAAAACCTTATGATGATGAAAGTAAAGCTGTAGATATTTTCTCTACTTTTTCACATGGTGAGTGGGAAGTAAAAAATATTTATTTAGATAACATTATAAATGATAATAAAACTTTAATTAAATATACAATAGAATTAGAAAGATTTACTCATTATTATTTACTATCAATTGGTATGACTATTACTTTAGTTTATGTAAGTATAATTATTATGTTTTTACCATCTGATAATATAAGTAGAACTAGTACAGCAGTTTTTATACCTCTTACAATCTTAGCTTTACAACTTACTATTGTTGATAAAGTACCAGTTGTTGGATATTTTACAATTATGGATAAATTTTTTTTATCATGTTTTGTTTGTTCAATGTTTGTTTCGATAGAGAGCGGTATAATATATGCTTTAATTAATATAAAAAATAAAAAATTATTGAATATTGTATATAATTCTAATTTATATAAAAAATATAATAAACAAGATTCAGAAAATATTAATGAAATTTCAAATGATAATCAAACACTTGATGAAGAAAATCAAATTGATAATGAGAATGAGTTAATTAGAAGTTTATCATATAGAAAAGCTGTATCAAATAATTGTAATAATTATTCTAATAAAATTTATAAAACAATTAGTCATAATGATAAAGTATTATTTTTAAGTGATCAAGAACAAAATTCTTTAATTTTTATTAATTTATGTTGTAAATATATAGATAATTTTTTTAGATTAATAGTTCCATTTACTTTTACAATTTATATATCTATAATTTTAAATTAATATTTACTTAGAGTAAAAACTAAATTAATATCTATAAATATGGATATTAATTTAGCTTTAGCTTTAACTTTTGACGATGTTGCTTTAGTGCCTCAATTTAATAATGTCGAATCAAGAACTCAACCAAGTTTAGAAACATTATTATCTAAAACTTCTAAATTAGATATACCAATTTTATGTGCCAATATGGATACTACAATTGGTAATAAAATTGCGGATATTTTAATTAAAAATGGTTCTATTCCAATTTTTCATAGATTTACTAATTTAGAACAACAAAAAGAATGGGTAAATAAATATAAGAATAATTGTTATATTTCATGTGGTGTGAATAATTTTGAAAATATTGAAATATTATTAAAATTAGGAGCACGAGGCGTATGTATTGATATTGCACACGGTCATTCTGAAGTTATGATTAATTTAATTAAAAGAATCAAATTAAAATTTCCTGATAAAGAAGTAATTGCAGGAAATGTATGCACCCCAACAGCAGTACATGATTTATATAATGCTGGAGCAGATGCTATTAAATGCGGTGTTGGTCCAGGAAGTTGTTGTACTACAAGAATGGTAACTGGATTTGGAGTACCACAATTTACAGCAATTTTAAATTGTGCAAAAGCTGCAAAAAAACTTAAAATTCCATTAATTGCTGATGGAGGTATAAGAAATAGTCGAGATATGGTACTTGCTTTAGCAGCAGGAGCATCTACAGTTATGATTGGAGGATTATTTTCTAAAACTTTAGAAAGTCCAAGTGAATCTATTATAAAAGATGGTAAAAGCTTTAAGAAATATAGAGGACAAGCTTCTAAAGATTTTCAAGATGATTATTATGGAAAAGTTAAATCTGGTACAGTTCCAGAAGGTGTATCTTTTGAAGTAGAATGTTCTGGTACAGCCCAAAATTTATTAGATACTCTTTGTGGTGGTTTAAGATCTGGATTAACTTATGGTGGTTCAAAAAGTATTAAAGAACTTCAAAATAAAGCTGAATTTGTTAGAGTTACTCGTAATTATTTAACTGAAAGTAATCCTAGAACTCAAGTATCAAAATAATTATTTAAAATTAAATAAAATTAATAAAATTATGTATTTAAAATATTTTTTATTATTTTTATTAATAATTAAAATTAATTGTTCTCCACTGGAACAACAGATAAAAAATGAAATTTTTAATAATTATGATCCTAAAATTAGACCTGTTTTAGATTATAATGATGCGGTTAATTTATCAATTTCAATGAAAATTAAAAATATAGAAAGTTTTAATCAAGTAACAGAAACTTTATTTCTAAATTTATGGATTATTTATGAATGGAAAGATAAACATTTAAAATGGAATTATAGTCAATACCCTTTAAAAAAAATTTCAGTGTTAGAAAATAATGTTTGGATACCGGATTTAGTTCTTTATAATGCTGCACAGAAACCTAATTTATATAATTTAGAACAATATATAAGATTAGAATATAATGGTGAAGTAAAATTAATTAAACCATTAACATTTGGATTTACTTGTTCATTAGATTTACATAATTTTCCATTTGACCAACAAAAGTGTATTATGGAATTTGGCTCATGGCAGTATCATAATAAATATTTATATATATTTTCACATCCTGAAAATAATACAATCGATTTTATGAATAAACAAGGAGAATGGGAAATAACTAATTTAATAAATGAGAATCAACAACTTGAATATTTGTGTTGTCCAAATGAATATTGGTCAGTTATTAAATATGAAATAATATTAAAACGTTATTCTAAAGCATATAATATATTTATTCTAATGACAGTTTTATTAACTATAACCGCTTGTATCATAAATATTTTTAATTATAAAATATATACTAGAACATATATATTAATTTTCATACCATTAACAATTATATGGTTAGTACAAAGTATATCTAGGAAAATTCCAGTAATTGGATATTTTAGTACAATGGATACTATATTATTAACTAGTTTTATAATTTGTGAATTATGCACTTTACAAAGTGGATTATTATATAATTTAGGTAAAAATAAAAATTATTATTTAAAAATTAATACAAAGTCACCTTATAAATATAATAATTCTAAATCAAAAGAAAAGAATTTAATTATTAAAGAATTTAATTATATAAAATACGATGACTTAAAATTAGAAAAAAATCTAATCTTTTTTGATAATATTTTAAAATATATAATTTTGTTTTCGTATATTATTTTTTTATTTGTAATTTTATATTATTAATTTTTTTTCTTAATATTTAATATATGAGTGAAGAAAATATTTTATTATTCAAACAATTTATAAATAAATTACAAAATATTGAATTAGAAAGAGATTTTGTTGTTAATGAAGTAGATATCAATAATATTAATGATATTAAACAAATAATAAAAATAATAGATGAAAAAATAAATAATATTAAACTAAATATTAATGAACAATATGATTTATTAGAAGATTTAAATAATGAAAATAATGAACTTAATGAACTTACAAATAAAATACGAAATCAAAATGGTGGTGCAAAAAAGAAAAAAAGTAATAAGAAAAAAAGTAATAAAAAGAAAAGTAATAAAAAGAAAAGTAATAAGAAAAAAAGTAATAAAAAGAAAAGTAATAAGAAAAAAAGTAATAAAAAGAAAAGTAATAAGAAAAAAAGTAATAAGAAAAAGACTGCGTTAAAAAAAAAATTATTTACTAATGATTCTTCTGAGTCTTTTCCATCAATGAATGAACAATCAAGTCAAGAATCTCAAAAACAAGAAATACAAAAAAGACAATCTACACAAACTATTCAAGATATGCAAATTCCAGAATTAAAACCAGATCAAGATATAGATGAAAGTGATAGTAATGAAATTGTGAATATTTCTGAAAGTCCAACTCAAGAAAATAAACAAATTGAAGAAATAGATGATAATGAATTTAATTTTCAAAAAGAACAAGAAGGAGCGGGTAATTTATTAGAATCTGGTAATAAAATTAGTTCATTATTAAAAAATATTACTAATGATTTACTTATGTAATGTTATTTACAGTAATAGAATTCAAAAATAATTATTTTCTTGACAATAAATATAATAAATGAATTATCTTTATTGTGCAATAATTACAGCTTTTGCCTGCGCATCATTATTTATAACTTTATCACCAAATAAAAATAAAAAATATAAAAAATTATATAATTTACTTAATTCGGAACAAAAAAAAAAATATAATAAAATAATTAAAGAACGTTCTGTTATTAATTTACATGGTTATTTAATTGGCGCAATTATTAGTTATTTAATATTTAAAAATTCAAAAAATATTAATAATAAAAATTGTGTAATGGCTGCAACAGCCGCTTTTATTCATTATATGTATTATACATTGTCACCTAAAAGTGATTATATGCTTAATCATTTAACTACATCTAAACAAAATAAAGCTTGGTTAGAAATGTATAAACATATGAAATTTAAATATCATTCCGGATTTTTATTTGGTATCTTAACTTATTTTTTTATTTTAAAATATTTTGAAAAAAAATAAAATAATTATTATTTAAAAATAATTTTATTTTTTTATAAATTTAATTCATTAAGTTTATTTATAACTTTTTTTAATCTTTTTCTAATGTCATTTTTTACTATATTTTCTAATTAGGATTTTTTACTATATTTTCTAATTTTTTTTTATTTAATAAATCTTTTGTAATATCAACAATTTCTATTTTTTTTGAATTATTGCATCCAACTTTCTTCCATTGTTTAGATCTATTTGGATGTTCTCTACATTCCTCGGTATATTTTGTACTTTTATTATATAATATTTTATATTCCAGCGTATCTTCACATTTAATACCTTTTTTAAATTAATTTTTAGAGTATTTTACATTGGACATGATAAAAAGGTACATGATTTAACTTTTTTTAATTCTTTTTTTTTTTCATTAATATTATCTGATGAATTTATTTTTGTAATTTTTGTAATTTTTTATTTTCTTTTTTTAATACTATTTCCACAACTTTATTTGTAGTTTGTTTTCTTTCAACATTTTGAATTCTATCTTCTACAATTTGTTTTCCAAGTTCTAAACTTTTATTATTTTCTTTATAATCATCTCTTATATTTAAAACTTCAGATGTTTGATCTGCTTCTTGTGCTTGTCTTTCTGCTGTACTTTGATTTTCTTGTTCTAAATCTATTATTTCTTCTTTTTTTTTTTTAAGATTTTTTTTTATTTTTTTAATTATTTTTTTATTTTTTTTATTTTTTTTTTATTTTTTATTATTTTTATTATATTTTTTTT
>Ga0206127_1000278_pt1 | contig 65777 bp, 56 predicted proteins | sample Helgoland_Spring_6_FD_148646 | JGI IMG/M metagenome (GOLD analysis project Ga0206127, IMG submission 148646) | Pelagic subsurface seawater microbial communities from Kabeltonne, Helgoland, North Sea - Helgoland_Spring_Bloom_20160419_1 | ecosystem: Environmental > Aquatic > Marine > Epipelagic ...
AAATATAGTTTTATAGATTTAATGATTATAAACCAAAAAGTTCTATATAATGAAAAAATTAATTGCATTGAGTATCGGAGTTGTTTGTTTTGCCTCCTGCAACAAAGACAAAGTTTTACCTGAAGAAATTTCCAAAAAAACACTTGAAACGGCTTACATAGTTAGTGAAGTTGAGGTGAAAAAAGTGGGGGATTACCACAATGAAACTTTGGCAACAGTTTTTAAAGATTTCGATTGGGATGCTGAGGATCAAAAAATCGAATTGATTAAACGGTTTCAGCTAAACAAAATTGTTTTGGATGATTTTCAAAAAGAAGATCTGGAGTTGTCTGGTGAGGAAATTGAAAATAAATATGTATCTCTTTTAAAAAATAAGATGAGCGTAAAGGCTTACTCTTATGTTGATGAGGTTATGGGCTTATTAGAAAGCACCAATCATTGTTCTGAATTTTCCAAAGATTTAATTTTATTAAAAAACAAGGCCATGTTTGCTTATGAAAATAAAGAGTTCAGTTCTACAGAAGTCAATTCCCTGCTTGTCACTTTTGGTGTTTTTGAGAGTTCTGCACGATTTTGGGCTCCTATTGAAAGTGGAGGTACTGGAACGGGCCATAGTGTATTGGTTAAAGCACACAGTGAGGATGGAAAAAGGTATTCGTTTAATTGGAAAAATGCAGTAACAAGTGACGGTATTTCTGCTGGAGTTGGAATGTTAGGAGTTGCTGCTACAGGGATTGTTGGTGGGCCTATAGGTTGGATCAGTTTGGCCGTTGTTGCAGGAAGTTCTGCAACTAGATCTGCGATTGCAGGCTGTACTTTAGAGTGAATTTTATGAAAAAAGATAAAACGCTGTTTACTAAATATTTTAAAAGATATTTTTGGCTGATTTTGTTGGTATCGTACATCATTAATTTTGTAATCTATTATGGTTTTTTATGCTTAGAATATAAAATGCAAAATGATGCAAATGAGGTAACGGTTAATGTTGGCAATGAATTAATTATAAAATCATTACTCTTCGCAGCAATTAGCCAATCTCTTCCGATTTACCTTAGATTTTTTGCGATAAAAAATAAAGATATTTAGTTGTTTTGATTAAAATTAATAAAGCCTCTATTGTAGAGGCTTTATTTATTGTTTAAACCCATGCAATCCGTTTACCCATAGTTTTCGTAAACACATAATTTAGAAATGGGTATTTGCACATGATGATGCATCCTGATAATTTTTCTTTCAAAAAACAGTACCCGCTCATCTAAGCTTTTCTGTATCTTGGTCTTAGATAAGATCAATGTTTATTCATTAAAAACAGCAAGGCTATGGATCTGTATGACGTTTCTTTTTTACTGTCCACCCTTTGGGTAGGGCCTTTTTGGTTTGCGATGCTGTTGAACCCAGAAGCAGCGAAAACCCATAAGCTAATGAAAGGCCCCTGGTTTTTTGTGGGGCCTATCACTGTCTGGTTTTTGATATTCATTTTTGATTTAGGAAGTTTTTCATCCATGGAAGATTCTACTATGGGTTTTGTTGAAGCCATGGCCCAGGCGCTGTCAAGCAAATCGGCTTTCACAGCCACCTGGGCCCATGTGGTGGTGGGCGATATTTTTGTCACACGATGGATTTGGAAGCGCTGTCTCCGACTAGGATTGAAACCCTGGCCCAGAAGGGTTTCTGTTTTTTTTGGTGTGGTGTTGATGCCGGTGGGCTTGTTTCTGTATTTCGCGTTTGCAAAATTTCATTTGTCAAGAAAGTCAGTCGAGGATCCTTCATGAATGGCGTATTAGGCGTAAATTTACAAATCGATATGATTTAATTTAAGACCTCAAATGCGATGCTTGAAAGTTATTTTTGCTGTCCGTATTGTTTTGAAGAGCAATGTAAATTGGTTGATTTTAGCATCAATCATCAAGTTTTCATCGAAGATTGTGAGGTTTGTTGCAATCCCATAGAGTTTTCCATTCGTATTGATGATGGTGCTATTCAACAATTTGATGCAATTGCCATCGGACAATAACTCGATTCCAATTAATTTTCAGTAAATTTGTATAAGAAAAAAATAATATAGTTATGCAAAAAAGAATCTACCTCTCCGTCTTTATACTTCTTTTGGCAATCATGCCAGTTAAATCTCAGACGAGTGTTCAGGGACAAATAGACTCCATCATGACTATTTATCCCAACTGTATGGATTATCCTATGGATGTGCTTATGACTTTGGATTCTTTGTTTCAAGTATTAGACAGTCAGCAAGCTTCTGATGACGGCAATCACGATCACGACGGTCACGATCACGATCACGGCCACGGCCACGACGATGTGACTGACCTTCAGAAGATCTCTGACCCAAAACTCATCGCTTATTTTAACACCAATTACCCAGACTTGTTGAATGATGAATTTCAGCCTGATCCATTGAAAGTGGGTGAAATAACCCTTTTGAACTTGGACAATCTGGGTTTGGTGAACATCAACGGTCTTTCGCAGTTCACTAATTTGCAAACCCTTTCTGTTAATGTGAACGGTTTAACTGAACTTTCCGATTTACCCGAAAGTTTGGAGTATTTGTATGCACGAAACAATCAGATTAACTTTTTGGGAGATTTTCCTTCAAGCCTCAAAAAGATTGATTTGCGTTCTAACAGCCTCACCTATGTAAACCCATTTCCTGAGGGAGTGAAAGATTTAAAACTTTGTTTTAATAACATCGCTACCATTTCAGAACTTCCTGACAGTCTTGAAATTTTTTATTGTGCGTACAACAATTTGAATGCGTTGCCCGATTTCCCAAAAAATCTTACCACAGCTCTTGTTTACAACAATCAAATCAGCCAAATAGGTGCTTTATCTCTTGCAATCAATCAGTTGCGAATACAAAACAATCTACTTACCGAATTACCTGATTTACCCGAAAGTATGATTGATCTTAACATTCAAAACAATCCGATCTCTTGTATCCGACAATATCCAATTGCGTTGAGTCAACTATTGAGTTCGTATCCTTCCTGTCAAATTTTGTCTGTTGATTCTCAGGAAACTTTCAATCCCTTTGCATTTGATATGGGAGCAGGGTGGAACATGTTTGGATTCGCTTGTCCAGACTCTACAGACCTGTTGGAAGCATTTTCTGAACTTGTAGATTTCATTGTGATTGTCAAAAACAATGAGGGTGCAGCTTACTTACCTGAATACGGTTTTAACGGAGTGGGATATTTAATTCCCGGTCATGGATATCAGGTGAAGTTAGAAGAAGCAGTAAATAACTTTCATCTCTGTGATTATGTTTTTTCATCAGACACCAATCTTGAGGATCTTAATTTGTCTTTGCAAGACAGTATTTTGCATTTAAAAAAGCTTGTGGGATGTAGCGATTTACTCGCTACAAATTACAACGAAAATGTGCTTTATGATGACGGTACTTGCGAATATGAATGTACGGATACCTGGGATGACCTGATAGATTATTCTTGCATCGAATCGGCCTATCCCGAAGTATGTAGCCCTTATGTGGTTTATCGTAAAAGCACCGAAGCCAACCATATAGAAAATCCTGGGGGAATTTGTTACGATGTACACCCACCATCCAGCGGTTCTCATCGGCCCATGTGGGGGAAATGGGGTACCTACGATTACATGCCGCCTCAAAGGTATTTGCACAATCTTGAGCACGGAGGGATCGCACTGTTGTACAATCCTTGTGTGGATTCGTCCGTCATTGACGCTTTGGAAGCTTTTGCATGCGCTCGTGCATCGGATGATGGAGGTACCTTTCGCTACATCTTAACGCCTTACCATGACTTGCCAACCAACATTGCCGTGTTGGCCTGGGAGTGGTCTTATTTCAACAATTGTTTTGATGCCAACGGAATTTCTGAATTTGTAGACGAACATTACAGAAAAGCTCCTGAAGATTTTTATTTCAATGGAACCTACGACAATCTATTCTTAGGGCGTTGCCCAGAATAAACACAAGAGCTAAACCCACAGAATACTTTGAGACTAGTCCACCACTAAAAATAATCCATTCTTTTTAAAAGTAGATGAAAGCAAAACGGAATGTAGTTTGGTTGAAACGAGATTTGCGCACACAAGATCACTTGCCCTTTCATCAAGCAGAATTAGATTCCATCGATTATTTACCCATTTATATTTTTGAGTCCGATTTATTATCACATCCGGATACCTCCGAAAGACATTTGCAGTTTATTTACCGTTCCATCGCACAAATGAATGAGGTTTTATCGGCGTATGGGAGGGAGGTAATCATTTTCCATACTTCAGCATTTGAGGCCTTTGAGTATTTAGCGGAGCAATTTGATTTGGATACGATTTATTCTTATCAAGAGTCGGGTGTTCAAAATACTTGGAATCGAGACAAGACATTGAAAACATTTTTTCGTGACTTGGGCATTTCGTGGAGGGAGTTTGAAAAAGACAATGTTCTGAGGGGTATACAAAATCGGGCCGACTGGGATAAGATTTGGTATCAAAAAATTTATGAGGATATCCTTAAGAATGATTATTCCCTAACAAACCACGGGAAGTTTTTACATCCTTTTCAGATGGAAGCGGAATTGAAACAAATTTGCGAAAACTACTCCGATGATTTTCAAGCGCCCGGTGAAAAGAGTGCTTGGGCATACTTAAAATCCTTCTGTGAAGATAGAGGGCAGTTTTATTCGAAATTCATTTCCAAACCCACCGAAAGCAGGCGGTCTTGTGGACGAATTTCGCCTTATTTGGCTTGGGGAAACCTGTCGATTAAGCAAGCATATCACTACATCAAATACCATCCGAATGCGGTTAATTATAAAAGGAGTTTTAATGGAATAACCATGCGCTTGAAGTGGCGCAGTCATTTCATTCAGAAATTTGAAGCAGAATGCGATTATGAGACCCTATGTGTGAATCGAGGTTACGAAACGTTGGTTTATGAAAATAACCCTGAGCTTATTGATGCATGGAAAAAGGGTCTTACCGGTTTGCCACTTGTAGATGCTTGCATGCGCTGCCTGCAAACTACCGGGTGGATTAATTTTAGAATGCGTGCCCTATTGGTTTCTTTTTTTTGCCACCACTACGATTGCGATTGGAGACATGGGGTGTATCACTTGGCACAGTTGTTTTTAGATTATGAACCGGGCATTCATTTCACACAATTTCAAATGCAAGCGGGGGTAACGGGTATCAACACCATTCGAGTATACAATCCTGTAAAACAATCCAGAGATCACGACCCTGAGGGCGTCTTTATTCGAAAATGGATTTCCGAATTGAAACACATCCCGAATGAATTCATTCATGAGCCCTGGTTGATGACTGATATGGAAAAGCAGTTTTATGACGGCGCCAGCGATTACCCGACACCCAGAGTAGATTTAGAAACATATCCTCGAAATTCCAGACAAAAATTATGGGCACACCGAAGAGACCCACTAGTGAAAAGCGAGAAAAATAGAATACTAACCTTACACACACGACCCAATGCTACTTGATAAAAACGACATCTCCGAATTGAATAAAATCAAACGATTGAACGTCATCAATTCCATCACAGGTGTAAAGCCTGCAAACCTCATAGGCACAAGATCTAAGGATGGTGTTGATAATGTGGCTATTTTCTCATCGGTTGTTCATTTAGGGTCTCAGCCACCTCAGCTAGGACTTATTTGTCGGCCTACGCACTCCAGGAAGAGTGATACTTACACCAACATTACAGAGACCCAATATTACACCATAAACCAGGTCAGTACTTCATTTGTAAAACAAGCACATTTTACATCGGCAAAGACGGATTCTAATATTTCTGAGTTCGACTTAATGAAGTTAAGTCCCGAAATTATGGGAGCTTTTCATGCCCCATTTGTGAAAGAAAGCTCGGTAAAGATTGGCTTGAAGCTTCTCGATGAAATCCTTTTACCCAACGGATGCAGACTTATTATTGGCTCTGTTGAAATGGTTGAATTACCCGACGCATCGGTAGATTCCATTGGGCAGATTGATCTTTCCTCATACAACTGTGCGGGTATTTCGGGATTGGACAGTTATTACAGTCTGCAAAAAATTGATTCTTTCCCGTATGTGAATCAAGATGTGCTGGAACAATCGGAGTTTAAACCCACAGATAAATAACGATGCTTCGTTTGTTTAGTCTTATGCATTATATTTCAACACTTTAACTATACGCTGCAGGCTAATATCAGCCTCACTTTGTTGGACTTATACACATGAGGCTCTTGATATCTAAAAACATCTAATCTACTGAAAAACAGATAAATCCCTAATTTTACAATGCATTACGTATTCATCGGGGGATGATTCATTGTACATCGAAAAATGCCGCTCTTTTGGGCGGCATTTTTCGTTTCCGATAAAGTCTTTAGTAATCACCAAATTTAATTTAACTTTGCTTCTCATAAATAACGACCGATTACATCATGACTTCACAAGAACTCATTGCCCTAGAAGATAAACACGGAGCTCACAACTACCACCCTTTACCTGTGGTCCTTTCCAAAGGAGAAGGCGCCTATGTTTGGGACGTAGAAGGAAATCGATATTTTGATTTTTTATCCGCCTATTCTGCCGTTAATCAAGGGCATTGTCATCCTAAAATTGTTTCGGCTTTAAACGAACAAGCTGCTGTCTTAACGCTAACGTCTAGAGCTTTTCACAACGATGTGCTTGGAAAGTTTGAGAAGTACATAACGGGGCTTTTCGGTTACGATAAGGTCTTACCGATGAATACGGGCGTTGAGGGTGGAGAAACTGCGAATAAATTAGCTCGGAAATGGGGTTATCTCAAAAAGGGTATTGAAGATAATAAGGCACGAATTCTTTTTGCCAAAGGAAACTTCTGGGGAAGAACGCTGGCGGCGATATCTAGTTCTGATGACCCTGTTTCTTACGAAGGTTTTGGGCCTTACATGCCCGGATACGACCTCATACCATACAATGATTTAGATGCCTTGGAAACAGAGCTGAAAGATCCGAATGTCTGTGCTTTCATGGTAGAGCCTATACAAGGTGAGGCAGGTGTTGTTGTTCCTGATGAGGGCTATCTTGCAGGCGTTAGAACTCTTTGTACAAAATACAATGTGCTGTTTATTGCCGATGAGGTTCAAACCGGTATTGCGCGCACCGGAAAGATGTTGGCTACTGATTATGAAGATGCTCGACCGGATCTACTTATTTTAGGAAAAGCACTTTCAGGAGGTGTTTTCCCAGTATCGGCTGTTTTGGCTGACGATGAGGTAATGCTTTGTATTCAGCCTGGTGAACACGGTTCTACTTTTGGAGGAAACCCCTTGGCATGTCGGGTAGCTCAGGCAGCCCTTGAAGTTGTTGTCGAAGAAAATTTAGCCGAAAATGCTCATCGTTTGGGCGTTCTTTTTAGAAAAGAACTGAAAAATATTGACAGTGATATGATTACGGCTGTTCGAGGTAAAGGACTTCTTAACGCGATGGTCATCAAGCCTAAAAATGGAAAAGAGGCATGGGACGTCTGCTTGAAACTCCGAGACAATGGATTGCTTGCTAAGCCTACCCACGGAGACATCATCCGGTTTGCACCGCCTTTGGTGATTTCAGAGGACCAATTGATGGAATGTGTAGGAATCATTAAAAAGACCCTTCAATCTTTTTAATGGTATTCAGGATTTCTAAATTCTCTTTTGTTAAGCTTTTAAAATCATTTCTTTCAGGGCCTTTATCCATCTAGGATGCGTGTTTAGGCTGGGCACCAGTTCCAAAGATTCACCACCTTTTTCAACAAAAAGTTCATTAAAGCCTTCGCCAATTTCAACCGTTGTTTCTAGGCAATCGGAAACAAAGGCTGGAGAGAATACTAAGATGCGTTTGGCTCCAGATTCAGCGAGCCTCTCCACTTCTCTATCCGCAAAAGGGGTAAGCCATTTGTTGTCTAATCTCGATTGAAAACAAACGCTGTATTTTGATGCGTCCAACTGAAGTTTTTCAGCGACTTTAGTGGTCGTACTGAAGCAGTTGGCTCGGTAACAGAAATGATTGTTGTTTACCAATGAACAATCACATTCGTTGGCTTTACACCCTTCGATGTCGCATTTTTTAATGTGGCGTGTAGGCAATCCGTGGTAGCTAAAAAGGATGTGGTCGTAGGAATCCAAATTAAATTCCTGTGCACGTGCTACAACGGATTCGATATAACCTTCATCTTCGTAAAATTCAGAGACGATTTTGAGATTGGGAATGACCCACCATTTTGAAATGTACTGCATGGCCTTCTCAATAGCAGTTCCGCTGCTGGATGAGGCATACTGAGGATACAGAGGGAATAAAATGATTTCTTCGTAATGCGCCTTTTTCATTTCTGCAAGCACAGACTTTATAGAAGGTTTGTTGTAGCGCATAGCGAGGTGAACGTCGTAATTATCGCCCAATTCTTCTTGAATTAGCTTTTGTAAATCTTGGCTGTGGTACAGTAGGGGAGAACCTTTTTCAGTCCACAATTTTTGGTATTCCTTGGCCGATCCAAACATGCGAATGGGAACAATAAATACGTTTACAATGAGTTTACGTAATATCCATGGAAGATCAATGACTCGAGCATCATTAAGAAATTCGAGTAAATAGGGACCAACACTTTTGACTTTTGGGCTGTCAGGTGTTCCTAAATTGATGAGTAAAACGCCGGTTTTTTTCATAAGTATGTTTCTGTTGCAAAGATAAATTGAATTTATGAATATCTGAAGTCTGCATTATCTCTTTTTGGATTTTACTATTTTTGTTTTCCTAATTTTCCTAAAACACATCTATGAAGCTATATTTTTGATTAAAAAAGTATCCTAAAATATTATAAAATCATTATATTAGCCCTGTTGAAACATTTAGGTTTTCAATTGATACTAGCATAATTACAACGCGAACCCCCCAGTATATGAGACCGTACCTACTTTATATAATAATATTTTCCCTTTTTACCTTCCCGCTAAGCTCGTCCGCTCAATGTTACGACGATGCAGGTTTGTGCGTTGAGAAGTCCACAGAAACAATCCAAGGAAGTTCTTTTACAGAGGGTTATACCGTCAATTTTACGACAACGGGTTCCTCAGTAACGATTACTTTTAAGGTATTGGATACTGATAAGCCCGATATCAATGCTTATTTGTGGCAGCAAGAACCTTTTGCTGAAATTCAAATGACCAAAGTGTCTGATAATGAATTTAGCGCAACGTTATCCAATCAATCTTCAGGATCTACGATTGCTTATGCTTCCAAATTTGCTTGGGCTGCTGGTGGTTTAGCCGTAACAAAATATTTCTCTTACCGAGTAGGTTCTATTTTTTGTGAATCGGAATGCGGTGATGTTGGCGTTTCAGGTTGTACCGATGCTACTGCCTTCAATTACGATACTTCGGCTACTGTAGACGACGGTTCTTGTGTGGATGTTGCCTTAGGTTGTACCGATGCTACTGCTCTCAATTACGATGCTTCGGCGAATACAAATGATAACTCATGTATTGCTGTTGTCTTAGGTTGTACCGACACTACTGCTTCCAATTACGACGTTTCTGCGAACCTTGATGACGGATCGTGTAACGCTGTTGTTGAAGGTTGCACCAACAGCCAGGCTTGTAATTACAATCAAAATGCGACGGATGATGACCAATCTTGTTTAATACCCACGGGATGTGAATCTTGTTCAGAAGACAACAATCAAACACTGCTTAGCAATGACGCAGATAATGATGGTATTTGTGATGCGGATGAATCGGCAGGGTGTACCCGACCGAATGCAGACAATTACAATCCTCAAGCTTATGAAGATGACGGCTCTTGTTTGTATGATGGTGCAATTGAGTGTGAAAAGCCTGAACGATATTCAATTTCTGGTGGTACAGGATCAAACATGACTTTGCTACTGCTTCCTACTTTAATCAGCAATTTACCGATTACCGATCGATCCTCATACATAGTTGCTATGACGCCAAGTGGCTTGGTTGTAGGTAGTGAAGTTGTTGCTTTGGTGAGTCAGGCTCAAATGACGATCTGGGCTAATGACAATACAACCGATGTAATTGACGGAGCTACCGATGGAGAGCTTATTACATTTCAATTGGTTGATGCCGGGAATTTGTATGACGTTGAAATGCTTTCTCCGGTCTCTTTTAAGTTAAACGAAACCAGTATACAATCCTCATCGATACAAGTGCTTAATTGTTCCGGAGTTCTGGGTTGTAACGATCCAATGGCAGATAATTACAATACACTTGCAACCATCGACGATGGCTCTTGTAAGTACAGTCCTTGTGCAGCTTTGGTTGCTTCAGATTTTGCGATTGAATACGATAATAATCTTGCGAAACCTGTTTTATCGTACAATCTTAAAAACACACTTTCCGATCAGGATTTTTTAAACCCTGTAATCGAACTTGTTTTGTATGAAAACACCCTAGAATTGGGAACTTCTACCTATTTAACTTCTACCATAGAAAGAAATGGTTTTCGATCCATTCGAATCCCGATATTCAATGATTTAACTTCTTATGACTTACCCGAATCTTTGTCTGGTCTTGTTCTTGTTTCAGGTTCTGGCAGCATCAATAATGAATCTGTAAGTTGCGAAGTAAACTTTACAAACATTCCTTTGAATAAAGATCAAGTAGGCTGTAAGGTTTCAGATGCTTACAATTACAGTCCTCTGGTTACCATTGATAATGGCATGTGTGTTGAGAATTTAAATGTGACGATCGATTATGAAAATCCAACATGTAGCTATGAATACGGTACTGCAATTATTCATGTTACAGGCGATTCAAGAAGTATTCTTTCGAAATATACATCCGACTCACTCTACAACTGGCGTGCATCTACGGGTGCTATTTCTATGCGAGATTCCATTCGATTTGTTGACGGTTACGCAACGTTAACTGGGCTTTTTGAGGGCGAATACATCATTGGCTTAAAAGATTCCGTTGTTGTTAAAATGGATACGATCGTTATTGAAAGAATAGATACTTTTAGCATTGCCATGCCTACGGCTGTTGAGGTAGAAATTGAAAATTTAAACTCATTAATGGAGCCATTATCATATAAAGTAAACCAAGGAGCTGTTGTTTCCCAACAATGGTTGTATAAAGGGGTGCCATTACCTCAGGCGACCAACAATGTACATTACCCTCAAAATAAGGGGCTTTACCAATTGTATGTGGAAAATCAAGAGGGCTGTGGCTTTTACTCAGAGTCTGTTCGGGTAACATCTCTTGATGCAAGCCCTCTTAGTGAAGACGCTTTTAGCCTTCACCCCAATCCAGCACAATCGTCAGTCAACATTACTTTATCCAAGTTAGGTGAGGTAGCCGTTGTGCTAACGGACTTGTTAGGGCAGGAGTTGCAGCAGGTGTTTTTCGATGTGCAAGTTTCTCAATCAATTTATACTTTAGACGTTTCAGAACTTCCAACCGGATTATATTTCATCAGACTTCAGCAAGGTTCAAATCAACTAGTCAAGCGATTTATAAAGAACTAAACAAGTGTTAATTGATTGTAAATCATCAAATTATTTGTCAGAGTTACAAATTAATTTATATTTGTCTAAACTTTAATTGTTTACAACAAGAATGATAACCCCTCAAGTAAGTCCATTCCGAAATACCTTTACTTTGAACACGGTCAGAATCACTGTTCCGTCTGCGGTTAACATCCTCTTTATATTCGTGTAATTGTTATTGATTTCATCAACCATGATTGAAATCATTTCACGCGCGCGTCAATAAAATGCTTATTAAATTCCCCCCAGGATTTTTTATATAGGCTTCCTTTTTTAAGGAAGCCTTTTTTTTTGAGAAAGAATTAGGGGATGATTCAGGAAATGAAGTTTAAATTATTGCTTGTCTTACTCGAACCAATTTCTCGAGCAAGGCCTCAAGCTGATCTAGTGGTAGCATGTTGGCTCCATCTGATTTGGCTACGGATGGATTAGGATGTGTTTCAATAAATATACCGTCTGCACCGGCAGCAATACCAGCTTTAGCTATGGTTTCAATCAATTGAGGTTTTCCTCCAGTGACTCCCGAACTTTGGTTGGGTTGTTGCAGAGAATGTGTTACATCCAATATAACCGGTAGATGAAGAGACTTAAGGGTTGGTATAGCGCGCATGTCTACAATTAAATCTTGATAACCGAACATGGTTCCTCGATCTGTTATCGCAACGTTAGGGTTGCCTGTATCTAAGATTTTTTGAGCTGCAAATTGCATCGATTCTGCAGATAAAAATTGTCCTTTTTTAATGTTAACGACTTTCCCTGTTTTGGCGGCCGCCACCAACAAATCTGTTTGTCTACATAGGAATGCAGGGATTTGCAATACATCTACGTATGCTGCAGCCATTTCCGCATCTTCTGCTGTATGAATGTCTGTGACGGTAGGTATGTTAAAGTGAATCCCTATCTTTTTCAGTATTTTCAGAGCCTTTTCATCACCGATCCCTGTGAAGGAGTCTAGTCTTGATCTGTTTGCCTTGCGAAAGGAACCTTTAAAAATAAAAGGTATTTTGAGTTTGTCGCATATTTCTTTGATCCGATCTGCGATTTCAAATGCCATTTCTTCTCCTTCTATAGCACATGGTCCAGCAAGTATAAAGAAGTTGTTTGAGTTTTTATGTTTTAGATTGTTTAACGCGTCGAGCATGTTTGTGTTTTTAAAAAGTCAGTAATGTTTTGGGCTATTTCCTTATTTTTTAGAATTCTACGATGCCCCAATCCATTGGTGAGGACCAAAGTACTATTTTTCCAGTTCTGATGTATCACTTTAGCATCTTTGAAGGGCGTGTCTACATCGTCTTTACAATGAATGATTAACCCTTTAGCACTAATTTTTTGAACCATATTGCTGTTGTTCAATTCATCAAAGGTCTTATTTAATTTTCTTTCCATGTAATTTTTCATCAATCTTTCTACCCGGGTACTAACATTAATTTGGTCACAAAAGGAAGATAATATCCATTCGGTGTAAGCTGGTGTTCCGATGATGATGCATTTTTCGACAGTTACTCCTTGAGTGAGGGCGTAAATACTGGCAGTACCTCCCATAGAATGTCCAATGATGGAATTAATCTCTGTATATTTCTGGGTAATCTTTGCAATGAGTTCTCCAAATTCAATAAGGTTTGTTCTCTTTCCGGCAGAATGGCCATGTGCAGGAGCATCAAAGGTGTAAACTTGGTATCCGGCTGCTAATAGTGATTCAGATAAATGTGCAACTTGTGTCCCTCTTCCTGCCCAACCATGAACTAAAAGTACAGCTTGTTTTGAATCACCCCATTTGTAAATTTGAACTTTTCTCCCTTTATATTTGAGTGAAGATTTTACAGCAGTGTTGTAAAACTTCAATTCATTTTTGGGTGTTTTAAAACGGATGGGAGTGAAAAATAGATGGGTAGCCAATCTTGAGGTTAGCGATGGAGAAAGCAGCTCAAGAACCCTGAAAACCTTTTTCATCCAATTGGGTGCCGTAAGCGTGGGCTTTGCATTGTTTGTTTTTGTCATTGACGGTTTCGTCGGTCAAATTAGTTGCAAGGAACAAATTGTCCATTGTTGTATATGGCTAAAGGTTTCCCTGTAAACTCCAGGTTGGTCAATGCTGTATTTTTTGATTTGGATACAATTTCTTTTTTGTGAAGTTTCCATTTAAGTTCTGGATTGAAAATCGTTAAATCTGCAACGGCTCCTTCTTCAATGGTAGGGATGTCTAGTCCAAGTATTTTTCTAGGAGTACTGGTGAACTTAGGTATAATTTCCTCAATACTTAGGTTTGCTTTAAGGGCTGTATTTGCAACTGAGAAGGAAGTTTCTAAGTTGATCATCCCAAAGGCTGCCAGGTCGAATTCACATTTTTTGTTTTCTATGTTTTGGGGTTGATGATCTGAAGTGACCGCATCTAAGGTTCCATCTTTAAGAGCAGCTTTAAGAGCTTTGACATCTTTTTTAGACCGTAGGGGTGGGTTCACTTTTAAGTTGCTGTCAAATTGCTCCAATTTTGTATCATCGAGTAAAAGATGATAGGAACTGGTGTCAGCTGTTATGTTCAGACCTTTATTTTTAGCTTCGCGAATCATCTTCATGGATTCAGCTGTTGTAAGTGAAGAAAAATGAACTTTCGCATTGGTGTATTCACACAATTGAAGATCTCTTGCAAGTTGTAGCTCTTCAGCAAGGGAAGGTATTCCTTTAAGTCCGAGTTTGGTACTTGTGACCCCCTCGTTCATTTGCCCTAGATTTGCTGTTTTCTTTTCTGAAGAAAAACTCATGATTAGACCGTCGAAGTTTTTTGCATAAAGCATTGCAATTTTCATTACATATGCGTTTTCAATAGAGCGCTTATCATCACTAAAGGCTATTGCTCCCGATTGATGCATGTCGTACATTTCTGTAATTTGTTTTCCATCTCTATTTTCTGTTAGCGCTCCAATAGGAAGAAGATTTACTGCATGTTTTGCGGTTCTTTGAGTTAAAAAACTAACATCCGTTTTGCTTTGTATGCAGGGCTTTGTTGAAGGCATTAGTGCTACTTGAGTAAACCCACCTTTGGCGGCTGCTGAGAGCCCACTTTCAAGGTCTTCCTTGTATTCATATCCAGGTTCTCCAAATCGAGCATTGAGCTCTGTCCAGCCTAGGGATACGTGTAGGTTTTTAGCTTCAAAAACATCTGCATCAGCTGTTGTTATGTTGTCTTCTACGCTGATGATCGTCCCATTTTCGATAAGCAAATCTTTCACTTGCATGTGATGTTTGGAATTTTCATCTACAACAGTCGCATTTTTAATAAGCATTTTCATAGGACAGATCTTCGTTATCGAGTTTGTTGAATGTTTTTTTCTTCCAGTTTTTCAATAGTAGGCTTTCTATGATCAGTAAAATCATAGCAGTAAAGATGAAGAATTGCCATAGGGCAAAGCCACTGCGGTATTCTTTTAAAGAATTCTCTAAATCTAATCCTTCATTTCCCCAGATGTTAAGATGATCGTTGGAGTTACTAAGCTCAATCAGATTTTGGGATTCCCACAATTCCAGTTCACTTTCTTTACGGTCAAAATTAAAGGAAATACAATGTTTTTCTCTACCGTTAACTAACGAATAAAACCCGTCTTCTTGGATTAGGTTATGAAGTTTTAGATTAATGTTTTTTTGATTTCTTTTCGCTTCTGGTATTAGGTTTATACCGGCCTCCCTTTTAATCTTCCACGTTCCATCATTAGGACTGTTTTTTACACTTATGTTTCGTGTTTTTCCCAAGTTGAAGTATAAGGGGGTGTCAGATTTTTTTTGTGTTGCCATGTTGTGAAGCAAGGGGACAAAAAGTGCGTGTTGGTCCAAGTTAGTTGCATTCTCATCTAATGGAGAACACATGACATAGATAATTCCTTGTTGATGTTCGTATGATTCTATCAAAGAAGCTTTGGAATTTAATTCCATGATAGGTTCTCTTTGTTGTGAGAACCTATCACTCAAATGATAGTGGAAATTAACCTTAGGTAATTCAGATACTTCACTTTCTTTTTCGAACACATCTTTAAAAAGATTGTGCTGAATGTTGAAGTTCGCAACCTTAAGCTCTTGTTTGTTTTGTTTTGTGTAGGTAGGGATTTGTAATTCTTCAGCTAATCTTTCGTAGGCTATCACATTCAAATCAAAAGGAGGGATGATGAGTAAGGCTCCTCCTTGATTGATGTAGTTCTTCAACGTGTTTACGAGTCCGCTCGTTGGGTTTTTAACATGCGCTAAAATAAGTAAGTCCTGAGTGCTTATTTCATTGAGGTTCAGAGCACCCACTTTAGACTCTTTGTAGCTAAAAATGGTGTCATTAAAAACAGCTTGAAGGGATTTGTTTGCCTTTTGCTCATAGATGTTTAAAACGTTATTGCTGGCCACAACATTAAAATTAAAGTACAGCCTATTGTCAAAGTCTAGGGTTGCATCACTCACTTCAATCATGGCTTTTTGAACTCCAACAGATTGGTTTGTGAAGTTAATTTTGGAGGTTTTACTTTGATAAGCTTTTATCGATGTTGATGTGATTGCTTTTGTTTTTCCATTGAGCGTTAATTTAACTGAAATGTTTTCTAAATCTTCGTCAGACGTATTGGTTAATTTAAAACTCAACTGCTCTTGTTGATTGAGATGATGGCTAGGAGATTCCAAAAAACAGGTGTCAATAGAGAGATTTGATTGCGGGTATGACTCAATCGGAATTAGGTGCGTTGTATAAGTCGTGTCTTGTAAGAAGATTTTTTCTGGAAAGATGGATTTTTGAAAATCGCTAATTAGATAGAGCTCACAACTTGAAATGGTTTCATTTTGTTTTAAAGAATTCCATCGATTTATAATGGACTCAAGATTTAATACTGAGGCATTTATTTCGGTTTCATCGATGGCAAGTAGGCTGTTTTTCGCATCCATTATACGTTGATGCTTGCCTTTTAAGTCATTGCTAATAAAGATGAATTGGTCTTTTTCTTTGTGAGCGTTTAAGATGTTTCTGGCTTTGTTTTTCGCTTGCTCAATAAGAATGCCTTTTTCATTTTCACCCTCCATGCTGAAGGAGTTGTCTAAATAGATTCCAATAATTTTACGATCTTCTTCAATGGCTTCATTATTGCTGATGTAGGGCTCACAGAAAGCAAGGATGATGGCAGAGAGAGCCAAGAGGCGAATAAACAGTAACAATCGCTTTTGTAGCTGGTTGATGTGGTTTTTTTTATCCGTAATATGCTTTAAGAATGCAACGTTACTAAAATAGACTGTCTTGTGTTTGCGGAGAGAAAATAAGTGAATGATGATTGGGATGGCTAATGCCAAAAACGCGTAGAGGAAGTATGGTTCCAACAATCTCATTAAAAGGCAAAGTTAAAGAATTTTCAAAAACGTGAAAGTCAATAGGCTAAAACTTCTCATATACACCCAGCCCAAAAAGAGCAAAGTCATATCTGGCGGGGTCTTCAGGAGAAAAACTTCTTAAATGAACATCCAGTTCCTTCACGGTTTTCCAATCGTTCGCTTTGCGATCAATAAGTCCCAGTTTCCGTCCTACGTTTGCGGTATGGACGTCTAGAGGACAAGAGAGCTGTTTGGGGTGTAAGCTTTTCCACAGACCAAAGTCTACGCCCTCTTTGTTACTCCTTACCATCCAACGAAGAAACATAATCAATCTTTTCGCTGCTGAGCCTTTCAACGGATTTGAGATGTGTTTTTCTGTCCGCGCGGGGTGTTCTATGCTAAAGAATAATTTCTTAAAATTGGAGATGCCCTCACTCATGTCTTCTTTATCTGTAAAAAAAGCGCCTTCTAGACCTTGATGATTTTTATAAAGGTTTCTTAAGGAATAGATGAATGCCTGAAAGTCAACCCCTTGAAAAGTTCTGTGGCAAAAGTTTAAACTTTTTTTTATTTCAGTTGGGCTTGCGTGAAGGATAAATTGGTGTGGACTACCATCCATGATGTTCATCATGTGATTGGCATTCTTCATAATCATAGACCTTCGTCCCCAGGCTATTGTAGCACTTAAGAATGCAGAAATCTCAATGTCTTCTTTTTGGTTAAAAGAATGTGGAATACGAATAGGGTCATCAGCAATGAAGTTCGGATTTAGATACAAATCAACCTTTTCATCGAGAAATTCTTTTAGGTCCTTTTCATTAATCATATTGATGCTCCCTGGCTTTATTGAACAGAAGTCGCTTTTGTTATAGATTTGATTTGACCGTCTTGCATTTCCAGAAGTCGATCACTCATCTCTGCCAATTCTCGGTTGTGGGTAACTATAATAAAGGTTTGTTTGTATCGATCTCGGAGTTCGAAAAACAGTTCATGTAATGATTTGGCCGCTTCAGTGTCTAAGTTTCCAGATGGTTCATCTGCAAAAACAACGGATGGGTTGTTGATAAGAGCTCTAGCAACGGCTACTCTTTGTTGTTCTCCTCCTGAAAGTTCCATCGGTTTGTGATTAAGTCGGTCACTAAGGCCTAAATCATTCAGGATTTTTTTTGCTTTTTCTAAAGCTTTATTTTTTGATACTCCTTTTATCCAAGAAGGAAGACAAACGTTTTCTAATGCTGAAAACTCAGGCAACAATTGATGGGCTTGAAATATAAAGCCTATTTCATTGTTTCTAAACGTAGATAGTTGTTGAGCCTCCAATTCACTCGTGTTTTCATTGTTGATGTAAACGGAACCCTTGTCTGAATCTGTGAGCGTGCCTAGGATGTGAAGTAGTGTACTTTTCCCAGCCCCTGAGGCGCCGACAATACTCACAATCTCTCCTTTTTCGATTTGAAGTGAAACTCCCTTGAGGACCTCAAGTCCTTCATAGCTTTTATGTATGTTTTCAGCAGATATCATTTGGGGTAATCACAAATTTATTTTTTGATGTTTGATGCTCAATGACAACAAATTACTTTTTTAAATGTTGGTAGTCCAAGTAATAGACCCATCTCAAAGATAGGTTGTTTCCTTGAGATTCTTCAAACAGGCGATTTAAATTCTCTCGACTGTTCAAACTTGCATCCGATATTAGATTACTTACAGAGTTTTTCCATTGAAAATTCAGCTCACTCCCGGGAGCAAAACGCCAATGGCAGTTTAGGTCTAAATTCCAAGTGTTGTAGTTTACGTTGTAAATGGGTTTTTCATTTGCGTCATTGATTGAGAAATCACTTTCAATTAATGCTCCATCTTTTAGCTCGAAAAATGCTTTATGCTTTAAGGTTGACCAATAGTGTCTGAGCTTTAGATTGAAAGACAACTTACTGTTCAGTACATAAGAGACCCTGTAAACATTGGTGATGGTTTTACGATTTCGTTCACTAAATAATAAGGTTCCTGATTCATCGGTAAGATTGTTGTGATTGGCGTCAAAAGCTCTACCTACATTGTTCTTTTCTGTTTTGTGAGAGATTACATAGGACATAAACAAATGATCGTTGACTCGGTATTGAGGAGCCCACCTTATGTGAATGGATTCCCCTGCAAATTCTGGGTTTGACTCATATCCAAAGCCCAAATCTCCAGAGAACTTTTTTCGATCGTCCAAAGAGTTCCACCAAAACATTTTTACGGTAGGACCGTATACGAAAACATGGTTTAAATCATTTGTTCTTGCTTCATAATAGTCATAACTGTTTCCGAGGGTATGATTGAGTGATAATCCGCTTGAAAAGAAATTTGTAGCATAGAAGTCGAGGTCAAACTCTAAAGATCTTTGATTGAGTTTGTTAGGTTTGTAGAGCATTTGATTGATCAAGCTAAATCTAAAGTCGGCTTTTCGTAGTTTTCCTATTGGTTGAAAGATGTGGTATGTGAGGTCTGCTCTTTGTTGTTGTGTGTTGTTAACTTGCAGATAACCTAAGTCGTTTATGTTGTAGTTTTCGCTAATGATCTTTTGCCTAACGTTAAACCTAAATTTACCGTTCGATTTTTCAAGTTTAATATTCGAAGCAAAGCCATTTGTATTAATGTCTGTTTCTTGGGTGTGACTGTAGCTTAAATCGCCATAAAATCGGAACCGATTGTTTTTAGTTGCGATTTGAGTTTGAAGCTTTTCAACATTTGAATTTCTAGCTTTCCCTTTCCGACTTACGTTTGTGTTCGTGAAAGTAATGTAAGAGTTGTCGTTAATTACTTGGTCGATTACAAATACGTTATAGTTCGATATGGGTTCTATCAGCTCTTTTCGCTGGATATCAGTTACGGTGTCTTTAATTGTGGCGTAAGTATTTTGTGTGATTGCGTTAAAAATAGCGATGCCCGTACCTTTAGCTGTTCTTCCTGAGATTTTTGATGCGTTGAGAAGTTGGATGTTTGTTGGAGATTTCACGACGACTTCATGTGTTTTTGTTTCAGGACTTAGAGTGGGGTGGTAACCAATTCTTCGCGAGTAGAATAGATCGCCCTTATTGAATAATTCAGTTCCTTCGGTGAAAAAGTTTCGATTTTCATCCAAACGAATTTCGAAGGGGCTTACATTCAAAACTTCGTTGTCAAATACCGTTTGACCAAAATCAGGAACCAAAGTCATGTCTAAGGTAAAACTTTCGTTAATTCCGTATTTTAAATCAAGTCCACCATTGATGTTCGTGTTTTTTTGAGACTCATAGCTGTCAAGATAGCTAGACAAATAGGGGGTGAGAGAGAGTCTTATAGGGGTGTTTATGTTTTTAATCCCTTTGAGAATTCCAGCTTGTGCAGCCCAATTTGATTTGCTGACATCGATGGGACTCCAGATGTAGTTTTCTCCTGTTCTTTTTATGGTTCTGTTGATGTTTAAGCCCCATTCTTGGATTTCTGTGTTAGGGATTCTGAGGGCTGCGAAAGGTATTTCTAGTTCGGCAGACCATCCTTTTTCATGAATGCTCACAGCACTCAGCCAAACAGCATCCCAACCCATATCCGTTTTTCCATTATTGGATCGAGAGTCAAGTTGAACTCCGGCGGCAGTAACTGCAAACATAAATTCGTTTTGGGCATCGTTATAAGGGGTAATCCATAGTCCAAACCAGTCGCAATTTTTATTCCATTCATCTCTCAGGCTAAATTCTCTTGAGATGCTGTCTGGTTTCGAATCATGGAATAAGGCGTTTATGTAAAGTGATTTGTCATCATAAATGAATTGTACTTCCGATTTTTGATGGGCACGCTCAAGTTCTCCATTTCTGGGTGCTGTTTGCGTCCATCCTTTTGCCGGCGAAACCCCTGACCATATTTTCGCTTCAAGAAAGCCGTCTATCGTTGGTGATTTTTCTGTACGAACAGCTTGTATTGATTTGGCATTTGTTTGAGCATAAACCAAATGGGTTGATAGGAGTAGGATAAGAAGTAATAATTGCTTCATGGAGTAACCTTTGGAGGTGAATGGCGAATTTTAATGACTGAGCTTTCTGGTGGAGTGTTCTGAACTTTTAGGTATTTGGGAAAAACTGCTCAAGTACAGCTCCTTGTGCATTCATGTCCAATTCATAAAAGTTTTGATAGAGTTCCTTGAACTGCTTTATTCGTTCAACCTCCTCTGTATTGAGGTCGCCCTTAAAAGCGATCCCTGATTTTGAAGTAGTACAAACGAAGAAGTCCATACCTTCGATGTCTTTAAGGATTCCAAATTCCTTAGTTTCAAGTAAGTAGTTGTACCAGTTGTCCTGTTCGACAAGAAGCATATCCATACTCTCTACAGCTTTAAAAGAATCTATTTTAAAACAATTAAGTACGGCTGTGAAAAATTTTTCTGCCTTTTGATGTGCCTTCATTTAAAATACTTTGTACAAAGTAAAGGATTTTATCAATTCATTATTTGTAGGCTGTTGATTATTATGATGGTTAATGAATCAGCGCGTGTATTCTTTAACAAGCTCCTGAACGACTTGTTTTACAGGTCGTATCGACTTTACCCCTTCAATAGATGGACCTGCGCACCAAACTGTATCATAGGTCGTGTTAAAGGCTGCATTTTTTAAAGCTTTTGTTCCTTTGTACCAAGTAAGCATTTTTATGAATTTTTTCAGTCTTTTATTTTTAGTAAGAATCCTCTCAATGAAATTTCTTTTGGTTCCAACTTTTTGGACGTATGGGGTGTTGATTACCGTACATGGAGATCCAGAGAGTTTTTCTGTTAAAATAATATCTTTTGCACCGTAATCAACAATGGCCTGTTTGTAGGCGTCAGAGACATCTGCCTCAATGGTAGCAATGAATGGGCTTCCCATTGATATTCCACAAGCTCCTAGTGCTAAGATGTCTCTCATTTGTTTCCCATTAGATACACCCCCTGCAGAAATGATGGGTAGGCTGCAAGCAGATTTCAATTCTGGGATTAGTTGGTCCGCAGGAGTGGGGCCGCAATGACCTCCAGCTTCTTTATTTACAGCAATGATGGCGTCACAGCCTAAGTCTTCTACTTTTTTAGCATATTTCACGTCAACCACATCACAAAACACCTTTATGCCTTTGGGTTTGCAAGCATTTATGGTGGCCTCAGGACTCCCGAGCGAGGTGATGATGTAGTCAATGTTGAGGTCTAGACAGCTTTTAAGTTGTTGCTTGAATTTTAAGTTTGATTTGTTAACAATAAGATTTACACCAATAGGACCGTTGCACTTGGAGCGTATCTCTTGAATGGCAGAGCGAAACGCATCATCAGTTCTGTAGTTTAAAGCGGGTACACAACCCGTTATTCCTGATTTTGAGGCCTGGATTAGCATTTCTGTATTCGAAACTAAGAACATTGGGGCCATAATGATGGGGTGTTCAATTCCTAGAATTTCACATAGCGATGATGCGTTGGGTTTTTTCATGTAGAATAAGGTATATAAACTAATGTACGATTTATTTATGAATTTTGGGAAAGACGCTCTTTGAGCCTATGTGGTATTTGGATGAGGTTGATGATTAATTAGGCTGATTTTTTCAACTCAAAATCTTCCTTTTTAGAACCAAAACTACATTGCTTGTTGTTAAATGCAGTACAAATAGTTGCGTTTAATAGGCATGCTGATTAGTAAATAAGAACTTAAACTAAAGGTTCACTTTTTTACTATAAAATATTGAATTACAATATATTGTGGATTTAGCATGACAGTATGACATACAGGCTTTATGAGCTTTTTTAAGGTCTTTTAAATGAAAGATACGTTCGAGATATGTGAAACGGTCAGAAAAATAATATGTATTTTTGACACCATGAGAATTGATATCATTACACTCCACCCCGAGCTTTTAGAGAGCCCTTTTTCCACTTCTATTTTGAGGCGCGCAATTGACAAAAAGCTTGTCAATGTAGTTTTCCATCAGTTAAGAGACTATTCCAAAGACAAGCACAGGCGAGTTGACGATACTCAATTTGGAGGCGGTGCTGGGATGGTAATGTCCGTTCAGCCTATTTCTGCGATACTTGATAAGTTAATGTCTGAACGATCTTATGACGACGTGATATACATGACGCCTGATGGGCATCGTTTTGATCAGGGGCAAGCAAATCAGCTATCTACTTGTTCGTCGCTTATCATTCTCTGTGGGCACTACAAAGGTATTGACCAGCGCATTCGTGATGTTTACATTACCAAAGAAATATCTATTGGAGATTTTGTTCTTTCAGGAGGAGAGTTGCCCGCTGCTATGGTGTGTGATGCCATTATCCGACTGCTTCCTGGGGTTTTAGGAGATGAAACCTCAGCTTTAACCGACTCCTTTCAAGACGGCTTATTGGCTCCGCCTGTTTACACAAGGCCCGCCGAGTGGCGAGGCATTAAGGTTCCAGAATTACTTCTTTCTGGACATGCTAAAAAAATTGAGGATTGGCGTCATGATGAGGCGCTTAAGCGCACAAAGATGATCAGGCCTGATTTACTCGAGTAGTTTCATAATAAAGCGTTTAGCTTTTAGAGACCGATTCTCTCGTTGCTGTTTTTTATGTACATCAACCGTTAGTGATTTTTTATTGGATTTAAAGCAATTGTAAAGGTTTTATTTTGTAATATTGCACCCTTAAAATCTAACAACTCAACCGCTGGCACAATACGTGGATGTTGGGATTTAAAAAAGAAAAAGTAATGGATTTAGTAAAATTTGTACAAGATGAATTTGTTCCTAAGAACGAATTCCCTCAATTTGGAGCAGGAGATACTGTAACGGTATACTACAAAATTAAGGAAGGAGACAAAGAACGTACACAGTTCTTCAAAGGTGTTGTTATTCAGCGTCGAGGTGCTGGAATCACCGAAACATTTACGATTCGTAAAATTGGTGCCAACGGTATTGGAGTTGAACGTATTTTCCCTGTAAATTCTCCAATCTTAGAGAAAATTGAAATTAATAAGAAAGGTATGGTACGTAGAGCACGTATATTTTATCTTAGAGATCTTACGGGTAAGAAAGCTCGTATCAAGGAAAGAAGAGTTTAATTTTTTTCGTCCCCATCAAAAAGGCGCCTTTATGGCGTCTTTTTTTGTTTCCATAAACTCTTTGCTTAATTTTACATTATTAAAATATATATAATAATGAAAATTAAAGCATTTAAAGGGGTACGACCTCCTAGAGATAAGGCTCATCTGGTCGCTTCTCGTTCTTATCTTACTTATTCAGATCAAGCGCTTCGCGAGAAGTTATCGACCAATCCTTATACATTTCTGCATATCATCAATCCCGAACAGTCTGCGGCTAATGCTCCTTTGGTGGGACAGCAAAAATATAAAGGCGTTCGTGATATGTATCTGAAATTTAGATCTGATGGTGTTCTACTCAAAGATCAAAAAGATAGTTTGTACGTTTACCGTCAGGTTTCTGAGACGGATTCTTATGTTGGTATTATTGCTGCATCCAGTGTGGATGATTATGCAAAAGGAGTCATTAAGGTTCATGAGCAAACCATTGCTTCACGCGAGGTGATGTTTACGGATTTCCTAGAGCACAGCGGTTTTAATGCAGAACCTGTTCTAATCACTTACTCTGGAGTTCCACGAATCAATGAGTGGATAGACTCTTATGTGAAAACCAGACCTGAGTATGAGTTTACCACGGCCAATAAGGTGTTGCATCATTTTTGGTGTGTCGATAGTGTGGCTGCATTAGATGAGTTGATCGACCTCTTTGGAGAGGTAAAGACTGCTTACATAGCCGACGGACATCACCGGTCCGCATCCTCGATGTTGTATTGTACTCGAAAAACTTCGAAATCTACTAGTAATAATGGTGATGAGCCCCATCATTATTTCATGAGTTTTTTAATTAACGACGAACAAATGCGAATTTTCGACTACAATCGATTGATACTTGACATCAACGGATTAACGACCAATGAGTTTCTTTTGCAATTGAAAGCGCATTTCACCATTCAAAAACAAGAGTGTGTTCAAAAACCTACGGAGCAATCAGAAATTAGCATGTACTTTTCCGGTTGCTGGTATGGTTTGAAGGCAAACGACACGATATGCAATCCTCTTGGGCGCGTTTCGAGTCTTGGCGCAAGTCTACTATCAAATCATATTTTAAGTCCAATTTTGGGCATTAAAGATGTCCGAAATGACGATAGGGTAGCTTTCCTAGATGGTAAAAAAGGTCTAGGGGGCTTGCAAGAGGCGGTTGATTCAGGAGCGTACCAAGTTGCTTTTGCTTTAAAACCGGTGACCGTTAAGCAAATGAAAGAAGTCGCGGATCGAAATGAAATCATGCCTCCTAAAAGTACTTATGTTGAGCCTAAATTACGTAGTGGACTGGTTATATACAGTCTGGATCATGAATAATTATGAATGAAAAGTCATATACAGTCTTTTTTACAGTCTTAATTTTTAATTTTGTTGAATAATTGATTCTTATGATTGAAGAAAATTTACGCAAAGTAAGAGCTCATATACCACAACAGGTCACATTAGTAGCTGTGTCAAAGACCAAGCCTAACTCATCTATTATGGCGGCTTATCAGGAAGGGCAGCGTTCTTTTGGGGAGAATAAGGTGCAAGATTTAGCTGCAAAGGCTGAAGTGTTACCCAAAGATATTCAATGGCACATGATTGGTCATTTACAATCGAATAAGGTCAAGTTCATAGCTCCTTTTGTACACTTAATTCACGGAGTAGATTCATTCAAATTACTCAAAGAAATTGATAAGCGTGCCAAGCAGCACGACCGAATTATTGATTGCTTATTGCAAGTACATATTGCTAAAGAGTCCTCTAAGTTTGGTTTGGGTCTAGAAGAGTTGAAACATCTCTTGTCGAGTTCACTTGATTTAAAACACGTAGCCGTTAAAGGGTTTATGGGGATGGCTACCTATACCTCAAATACCTCGATAATCGAAAAAGAGTTTGCTTATTTAAAGCAAATATTTAGTCAATTTCAAAAGACAAATCAAGAACTGCAGATACTGTCTATGGGTATGAGCGGAGATTACTCATTAGCTATAGAGCACGGTAGTACCATGGTTCGTGTGGGTTCTGCTATTTTTGGAAGCCGCTTGTAATTCTCTTTTTCACTTGACTTTTACCCTTCAAATTCATCGCATTTAAGCCCTAAATGATTAGATTTGCGAGTCTTAAAATACAAAGAACACGGATCCATGGAAATTCCCAAGAAATACGACCCCATACAAGTAGAAGATAAGTGGTATAAGTATTGGATGGAGAACGAATATTTTAAATCGACTCCTGATGAACGAGAAGCTTATACCATTGTAATTCCACCCCCTAACGTTACGGGGGTTTTACACATGGGGCACATGCTCAATAATACGCTGCAAGACGTGTTAGTTCGTCGTGCTCGAATGCTCGGTAAAAATGCATGCTGGGTTCCTGGAACCGACCACGCATCTATAGCGACCGAGGCCAAAGTAGTAAACAAGCTAAAAGAGGCGGGTATTTCTAAAGAAGATTTGACACGTGAATCCTTTTTAGAGCATGCCTGGGAGTGGAAAGAGAAACATGGAGGTATTATATTAGACCAACTCAAGAAATTGGGAGCCTCATGCGATTGGGATCGTACTTCTTTTACTATGGATGATAAGCTTTCAGCATCTGTTCTCGAGGTTTTCGTTGATTTGTACAAGAAAGGATTCATCTACCGAGGTTTTAGAATGGTAAATTGGGATCCTCAAGCAAAGACGACGGTATCTGATGAAGAAGTAATTCACAAAGAAGTTAATTCGAAGCTTTATTACGTTAAATATCAAGTTGAAGATTCTGATGAATTTGTAACAATTGCCACTACGCGTCCAGAGACGATTCTTGGTGATACAGCGATATGTATTAATCCTAATGACGATCGATTTAAACATTTAAAAGGTAAAAAGGTTATTGTCCCTATTGTTGGTAGGTCAATACCTATTATAGAAGACGATTATGTTGATATTGAGTTTGGTACCGGTTGTTTAAAAATCACACCCGCTCACGATCAAAATGACAAGGTTATTGGAGAAAAACATGGCCTGGCTGTTATCGATGTTTTAAACGATGATGCGACTTTAAATAAACATGGTTTGCATTATCAAGGAAAAGATCGATTTGTCGTTCGTAAAGAAATTTCAAAAGAACTAAACGACCTAGGAATTCTTGTTAAAGTAGAGGATTATCAAACCAAAGTAGGCTGCTCAGAAAGAACCGATGCGGTTATTGAACCAAAAATTTCTGTTCAGTGGTTTGTGAAGATGGAAAAATTGGCTGCTCCTGCATTGGATGCGGTAATGGAAGACGAAGTTCAGTTGGTGCCTGCGAAATTTAAAAACACTTATCGTCACTGGATGGAGAACGTACACGATTGGTGTATTTCTCGTCAGTTGTGGTGGGGTCATCAAATACCAGCGTATTTTTATGGAGACGGTTTGAATGATTTTGTGGTTGCGAAAACCATTGATGAAGCTGTTGAGCTTGCCCGAGAAACTACAGGGAGGAATGATTTAACTGCTGAGGACTTGAGTCAAGACTCTGATGTATTGGATACTTGGTTTTCTTCTTCGCTCTGGCCCATTTCGGTCTTTAATGGAATTATGGAACCCGAAAACGAGGAAATTAATTATTATTACCCAACAAACGATCTGGTTACTGCGCCCGAAATTTTATTCTTTTGGGTGGCTCGTATGATACTTACCGGTTACGAATATCGCGGCGCTCGTCCATTCAATAATGTTTATTTAACTGGAATTGTTCGTGACAAACAAGGACGGAAAATGTCAAAATCTTTAGGGAACTCTCCGGATCCTATCGAATTGATGAAAAAGCATGGAGCTGACGGAGTTCGTGTAGGTATGTTGTTGTGTTCTCCTGCTGGAAATGATCTTCCATTTGATGAATCTCTCTGTGAGCAGGGTAGAAACTTTTCAAATAAAATTTGGAATGCATTTCGATTGGTTAAAGGATGGGAATCCGCTGAAATTAAACAGCCAGAGTCAAGTCAAAGAGCTGTAGATTGGTTTGAATCAAAGTTGAGTAAAACCATCACGTCCATAAATACGAATTATGATAAGTTTCGTATTTCAGAAGTTTTAATGAGTGTTTATAAATTGGTTTGGGATGATTTCTGTTCTTCTTATCTAGAAATGATTAAGCCTCCTTATCAAAAGCCTATTGATCGTGTTACTTTGAATGCTACTTTAGGATATTTTGAGGAGTTGTTAAAGCTTTTACATCCTTTTATGCCGTTTATTTCCGAAGAAATCTGGTCATTGGTATCGAATCGAAAATCACAAGATGATCGATTGATTGTTGCCCCTTGGCCCGAAGTCAAGTCTGTCAATGACAAAATACTAAGAGATGAGGAATTCGCGGCTGAAGTGATCTCAGGCATCCGAACCATTCGAAAGGAAAAGAATATCGCCAACAAAGACCAAGTCCAATTGTTTGTAAAACTCAATGAAGATTCAGATCGATCTTTTGATTCCGTGATTTCGAAACTAGGGAACTTGAGTGTGTTAGACTATGTGGAGGAGAAAGTAGAAGGAGCCTTATCTTTCCGGGTTAAATCTAATGAGTATTACATTCCTTTGGTTGGAGCGGTAAATATCGAAGAAGAAATCGCCACCTTAATGCATGAGTTAGATTATACCAAAGGATTTTTAAATTCCGTTATGAAAAAACTCAGTAATGAGCGTTTTGTAAATAATGCTCCTGAACAGGTGATTGCGAATGAACGAAAGAAGCAGAGTGATGCGGAGGCTAAAATTAAAACCATAGAAGAACAACTTTCTTCACTTCAATAAATCTAAAAGCCACTGTTAGAGTGGCTTTTTTGTTATACATAGTTGTAGCTAAATAAATTGTTGTAATTTCGCGCCACGCTAATGCTCTGTTAGTGAGTCCAACCGGACTTCGTCGAAAGGGTTGAGTGTTAGTTATTTATTAATCACTTAATCTGACGATATGAATCAGAATTTTATTGAGCTTGGTCTCGAAGACGTTATTGTTCAAGCAGTAGACCATCTTGGGTTTGAAAAACCCTCTCCTGTACAGGAAAAATGTATCCCCATTGTTCTTAAAGAAGATACCGATTTGGTTGCTTTAGCACAAACCGGAACAGGTAAAACGGCATCTTTTGGTTTGCCTTTGATCCAGAAAATTGACAATGACAATAGAAAAACACAAGCATTAGTTTTAGCTCCTACACGTGAATTGTGTATTCAAATTGCGGCAGATCTAAATGATTACGCTCGTTTCAAGAAAACCAATGTAGTTGCTGTATACGGTGGGGCTAGTATTACCGATCAAGCTAGAAAACTCAAAAGAGGTGCACAAGTTATTGTTGCTACTCCAGGTCGTTTACAAGACATGATTAACAGACGCTTGGTAGACTTGAGTCATATTGATTATCTCGTTCTTGATGAAGCAGACGAAATGTTAAATATGGGCTTCCAAGATGCAATTGATGAGATCTTAGAAACCGCTTCAGAAGACAGAAATACCTGGTTGTATTCCGCTACCATGCCCAAACCGGTAGCGAAAATTGCATCCAACTACATGAATAATCCAATAGAGGTTACTTGCGGCACTAAAAATCAAGCAGCATCTACGGTTGAGCACAATTATTATTTAATAGATAATAGAGATCGATATAAAGCTCTAAGACGTATCGTAGATTCTTGCCCAAGTATATACGCCATCATCTTTTGTCGTACTCGAGCTGAAACTCAAACTGTTTCCGAACGATTGATGGCTGACGGTTACAATACAGGTGGCCTTCACGGAGATATGTCTCAAGTACAGCGTGACGGTGTCATGAAACAATTCAAGACAAAAAACATAACGATTCTTGTTGCTACTGATGTTGCATCACGTGGTATTGATGTAGATGAGATTAGCCATGTTATTCACTACCAATTACCTGATGATGTTGAAGTCTATACGCATCGAAGTGGTCGTACTGGTCGTGCTGGTAAATCGGGAACCTCTGTTGCACTTGTTGGTGGTAGAGATAAATTTAAATTGGTTCAAATTGAGAAAACGATTAACCGAAGAATAGAACGAAAAACAGTGCCTTCTGGAGAAGAGGTTATGAAGGCTATGGTATTTCAATCCATGAATAATCTAATCAATGCTCAAGCACATCCAAATGCTTTAAAACCATTTACGGAAGCTATACATGAGCTTGCAGAGCAAATGACGGTTACTGAAGTTCTTGAGAAATTCATTGCGTTAAATTCATCTAAAATATTGAATTTCTATAAGGATGCACAAGATCTTAATGCTTCTGGTAGGAGCAGAGACAAATCAAGTGATTCAGAACGTATTTTCATCAATATCGGTGAAAAGGACGGTTTTGATTGGGCAACCCTTAAAGATTTATTGAGAGAAAAGACATCGTTAACTAATGATGACTTTGGTGGTGTTGATGTAAAAGGAGCTTTCTCATTCTTCAATGTTTCTAAAACGAAAGTTGAGGGTGTATTCTCAGCCTTTGAAGGTTTTAGTATTGGAGATCGTCAGATAAGTCTTGAGGTGACTAAAAAAACAAAATCTCCTGACAGACGTGGTGGTAGAGATCGTCGTCGAGGCGGAGGTGGTAGAGATTGGTCTAGAGATCGAAGCAGCTCTGGTTCTAGAGATCGTAAGCCTGCATCTAGAGGTCGAAGAGAACGAAGAAAATAAATACCTAAACGTCCACTTAATAGTGGACGTTTTTTTTTGAAAGACAATACAAGTAATTGAGAATAGGTGTTTCCCAGTTGGATGCATAGGTGTCATTACCTATCTGTAAATGAGAGATTTCACCTATTGCGTGAAGTTTTGTTATTTGCGTACTTGCAAACAATGTACAATATCATATTCTTATATGTACTGAATTAATATTCATAATTAAGTTGTTTTGATTAGGGTCCTCGTTACGCCAGTACGGGGGCCTTTTTTTTCATTTGAACTCATCTCAGAAGGTGAGATTTATTCTAAATAAGCCCCTTCATTATCACCGAGTTCAACCGCTACATGATCTTTAATTGATGTAGAAAGAATCAAACCTGAATAATCTGTACGAATTGGGAATCTGTGGTGCTTCCTGTCCACAAGGGCTGTGGTATATATTTTTTTCACAGGAATGTCTAAGAAATGCTTAACCCCATAGATCATGGTTTTCCCCGAATTGAGAACATCATCAACAAGAATAACAACTTGATCGGTATAATTTACATTCTCAGGACTCAATTTTATGGGAGAATCTAGAGGAGACTTTTTATTAATTTTAATTTCAGTCAAGTGTATTTCTATTTCAGAAATGTCTGAAATGATTTTAGCAAGACGTTCAGCAATAACAAAGCCATTCCCTTTGATACCAGCAATAGTTATTTCAGATTCTTGATAATTTGCTTCATAAATTTGCCAAGCCATCCGAGTTAATTTCTGTTGGATTTGCTTCTTGTTTAAAATCTTTGATTTTGTCATTACAGTGATTTTAATAATTCATTTATTTGACATGCAATCCACTCAAAAATAAGAAATCGATTTGATTTTACCCGTGTTTCGTTTCAATAAAGAATTCTTTTTGTACTCTTAATAATGTCCTTACCTTCGCGAGCTTGTATATACTCATAAATGATAAACTATGAAATCTACGTTTGAATTTGTATCAAAGACGCAAGGAAGTATCAAAGACGATGTTTTGTCTGGATTAACGGTGGCTTTGGCTTTAGTTCCTGAGGCTGTTGCTTTTGCTTTCGTCGCAGGTGTTTCTCCTGTTGTAGGTTTGTATGGTGCTTTCATGATGGGATTGATTACTGCTATTTTTGGTGGTAGACCAGGAATGATTTCAGGAGCTACAGGAGCTTTAGCTGTGGTTATGGTTCACTTGATTAAAGAAGGGAATGCAATGGGGGTCGAAGGCTCCATGATGGGGCTCCAATATTTGTTTGCTACGCTAATATTAGCTGGACTACTGCAATCGCTGGCAGGTTTTTTCAAAATGGGGAAGTTTGTACGTCTGATACCACACTCTGTGATGATGGGGTTTGTAAATGGATTAGCAATTGTAATTTTCATTTCACAATTGGGTATGTTTAAAACGAACGGTCAATGGCTTGAGGGTTCTGCTATGTACACCATGTTAGGTTTAGTAGGTTTAACCATGGCAATTATGGTGTTTCTTCCAAAATTAACAAAAAAGCTACCTGCTGCATTGATTGCAATCATTACGGTTTCTCTCATTGTTGTTTTTGGAGATGTGAATACAGAAACGGTTAAGTCATTTATTGTTGCTGGTGGTGGTGAAGGCATCAAGGCAGGGTTACCTACTTTCCAAGTACCTTTGATTAACTTGTCTTTTGAAACTCTAAAATTCATTACCCCATATGCATTGATTTTAGCTGCCATTGGATTGATTGAATCCTTGATGACTCTAAACCTAATTGATGAATTGACTGAATCTCACGGAAATGGTAATAAAGAGTGTGTTGCTCAAGGTGCGGCTAATATTGTTAATGGTTTCTTTGGTGGTATGGGCGGATGTGCGATGATTGGTCAAAGTATTATTAACATCAAGTCCGGTGGTCGAGGAAGACTTTCAGGTATTGTTGCTGCGTTGGCTCTGTTATGTTTTATTTTATTCGCATCAACTTACATTGAAATGGTTCCTATCGCTGCATTGGTAGGTGTGATGTTTATGGTTGTAATCGGTACTTTCGCATGGAACACCTTTAAAGTTTGGAACAAAATACCGTTGCCGGATATCATCGTGATTGTTTTGGTTACGGTAATGACGGTAATCTTTGATTTAGCGATAGCTGTTTTCGCTGGAGTTATTGTTTCTTCCTTGGTCTTCGCTTGGGAAAATGCGCTTCGTATTCGTGCTCGCAAATTCATCGATGATCATGGCATAAAACACTACGAGATATTTGGACCTCTATTCTTTGGGTCTGTCGAGTTGTTTAACTCTAAATTTACAATTTTTGAAGATCCAAAGGAGGTCATTATTGACTTCAAAGAGTCAAAAATAACGGATCAGTCAGCAATTGAAGCGATCAATAAGATGGCCGAACGCTACCAGAATCAGGGTAAAATGATTCATCTACGACATTTAAGCCCTGATTGTGTAGCACTCATTAAAAAGGCAGAGAAGATTTGTGATGTAAATGTGTTGGAAGATCCTGACTATTTCGTTGCTATTGACAATTACAACAAAGCGTTGTCTGGTTCGAATTAAGAACACATAGTTTTTATTTTGCCTGCACTTTTTTACACCACAACAGTTTTGGTTTTCCATCACTTAGGGTTGTAGCAAATATGTAATTGTCTCCACCGTCCTTTAATTTTAGTTTCTTTTTTAAAACATCGACTTTTTGGAGGTAATTCCGGCAGGAAAGATTTGCTTTTTGAATCTTCAGTTTCGTGAGTACTTTTCGGTTAGGGCTTAGAACATCTAGGAGTTTAAAGCTTCTTCCAGGGAAATTAGCAACCCATTTATCTGAAGTGTAAAGGTGCGTATTTTGGTGTAGTTTACTCAGTCCATATCGAGCTGCTATAGACTTAAATGCTCCAGCTTTCATGATGCTGGAATTTGCTTCGTATATGTAGTTTTGAGGATTTGAAAGGTGTGTTTGAGTAGCTTTCTCCTCGGTTCCGGTAAAACAAAACGTCTCTTGATTGCCCTTTGTGATATTCACACAATGGATTTTAACTTCACCGACAAAATTTTTCTCTAACAGATAGAGTACTTCTTTACATTCATTGTTTACCGAAACGACATGTACCTCTTTCACATATCTTAAATCGATTAATGTCTGTTTTATGTCTAATAGGGGGGCGGTTTTGATGAGTATTTGACATGCTTTTTCAAACAGTTTATCCTGAATATTGATGACATTTGGATCACAGTCTTGCAATCGAAAGACTCTTTGATTTTTACTTCGACGCGCTGGATCAATGAAAACCCAGTCCAATCCTTCACATTGATCAAGATGTTTTACGCCATCCCCTGAAAAAACTGAATGATTTTCCTGCCCGAGTACATCCAGGTTGTGTTTAACTATTTCTGCTAAGTCTTTGTTCTGTTCACAGTAAATAACAGACTTTGCCTTTAATGCAAGAAAATAAGTATCTACTCCAAAACCTCCTGTTACATCGATTCCTTGCCCACCTGCTAGGATTTGGTTTTTGTATGCTGCTGTGGCTTCTGAGGAGCATTGTTCCATCGACAAACGAATGGGGTATAGGATTTTATCATTAACAAACCAACGAGGTAGTTTACTTTTCGCCAACTGTTTCCCAACCAATTGTTGTGCAACTACTTTCATATCCCACTCTGGGAATTTTGAAGCATGTAACATTATTTCAGCAGCTGTGCAATGCAGGTGCTGATTGATAAAGTCTTGCACGTCTTTATGCTTCACATCCATGCTTAATTCTTATCTATATGGCCAGGCTGGATAGGGCAAAAATTATTAAAGTCGCACCAATTCCTACCGATGTTACTGAACCTTCCATCAATCGTTTTCTTTTCTTTTTTGTTGCACCGTATCGATAGCCTTGGTAATAATCAGAATTTGAGAACAAGTAATCGTTGTTAGGATTTTGAAGGTTTATGAAACGTCTGTCTTTTGGAGGTGTAGCATAACATATTACTGCGGGTACATAGTAAGCAGGAAAGCTTACAAACCCGATAACAAAATCTCTTGTTCCATTAAAATGTCTTTTGGCGTCTAATACACCCTGATCGAAGTCCTTTGTGTATTTGTAATCATTAAATTGTTGATTATTTTTTTGTATTTGAGCACTAAGACCAAAAGATGTAAGGCATACAATCAGTAATAATATTTTCATCTACCGCTTATTAAAGTTAAAACCAATCGTTAATGTAAATCGATGACCCGTGTTGTAGGTTTCAGTTTGCCCCGCCCTGGTTTTTTCTTTCTTTACGGATGGTACCCAAGCAATGTTTATAGGGATGTAAAGGTTCCCTAAGTCTAAAGTTCTTCCAGCGCCAAGTACTAAAGTGGCTCCGGAGAGAGAAATGTTCGGACCGACCGCAAATTCATAACCCGAACTGAATCGAGCTCCAAACAGACCGCTTATGCTTGGAAGGAAAAGACCGTACTCCAAACCGCCAATAAATGCGATTCCTTCAACCAGCCCAGCAATTTTATCATCTCCCATGACTTGCTTCTCAAATTGGTATCCAAATTGTGAAATAAATTGTGAGTTTAGACCCAATTCACTTTTTAGATCTCGAGTCAATTGACCCGTTGTAACGAAGGTTATACCCACTCTTGGTCCAGAAAGATTTTTTACCTGAGGATATGATAGGTTATCGTCATCTGAGTATTGAATTTGTGCAAAGGAATTCAAGTACAAAGAAGTACAAAGTAAGGTTAAGAATATTTTTTTCATGTTATGGTTTGTTAGTTCATTAATGCATATTGTAGAATGTTTCCACCCATTTTTAAAGCCAAACGGCGTATCTGACGACTGTCTTTATGAACTTCGTAGTCTTCCCAGCCGTCTCCCAGATCCGATTCAAAGGTATAAAAACATACGAGGCGAGCCTCATAGATCAATCCAAAACCACGCGCAGGTTGGCCGTCGTGTTCGTGAATTTTTGGCAACCCAGTATCGAAGTTTGTGTTTTGGTGATATATTGGATGACTGAATGGCAATTCTATGAAATCAAGCTCTGGAAATACTTTTTTCATTTCAGGTCGGATGTAGGGGTCCATGCCATAGTTGTCGTCGATATGTAAAAATCCGCCACCAATTAGATAGGTTCTAAGATTCTCTGTTTCAACATCTGAAAAAACGACATTACCATGTCCCGTCATGTGAATGAATGGATAACGAAACAATTCCGAACTGGACACATCAACCACATCATAGTTAGGGTGGATGTTCATGTTTAATTCCTTTGAACAAAAAGTAATTAAATTGGTCATTGAAGTTGGGTTTGAATACCAATCGCCTCCGCCATTGTATTTCAAAACGCCTACTTTATAACTGTAACTATTAAAACCCATAATTATGGGCACTAAAATCAAGAATAAATACTTAAATTTTTTCATTTTGTAAAGCTACGGTATGACAGGCAACGACACCTGCTGTTTCTGTTCTTAGGCGAGAATTCCCCAGATGAATTGGTGTAAACTCATTCTTCAAAGCTAAGCTTATTTCATTAGTACTAAAATCTCCCTCAGGACCTATAAGTATGGTTGTATTTGAAGATGGTAAATTTTTTAAACTTTCTTTATTTTGATTTTCACAATGAGCAATATAGCACGACGTCGATTGGTTTTTTAGAATGAAATTTCGAAATGAAATGGGGGCATTTAAAACAGGCAATTTTGCCTTTAGAGATTGTTTCGTAGCTGAAAGTAGTATTTTGAAAAGTCGTTCTTTCTTGATGGTTTTCCGTTCCGAATGATCGCAAAACACGGGTGTAATTTCATCAATACCGATTTCGGTTACCTTTTCTAAAAACCATTCAAATCGGTCTATATTTTTCGGTGGAGCGATTGCTATATGTAGCTCATAAGGACGTTTTTCTTCAGGCCAAGATTTTATAATTTCAAAGGAGATCCTTTTTTGAGAAGCCATATTGATTCTTACTTCATAAAAGTTTCCTTCACCATCAATGAGATGGATTACATCACCAAGCTTCTTCCGAAGTACTTTAAAACAATGTCTGCTCTCATCTGGATTCAGATATAGAGTACCATTTATAACTTCTGGACAATAGAATAGTTGCATGAAACGAAAGTATAAAAATGCAAATCAATAGACGCGTATTCAATTATAAAAATGCTTCAACCTTCTACAATTACTTTTGGAGCAGCCTCAAGAATCTTTTCGTTAGCATCACTGTTAAAGGGTTCGAAATTAACTCTAAATTCTTTAGCTAGGTCATTTGCCTTTGCGTCATAGGCAACTTTGTCACTCCAGGTGTTTCTTGGATTGAGTATGTCAGTAGGAATATTTGGACAATTTTGCGGCATATGCAGACCAAAAATGGGGTGATTTTGATAGTCTACATTGTCTAGATCTCCCTCCAATGCTGCGCTTATCATTGAACGAGTATGTTTTAGTTTTATTCGAGATCCTACACCATATCCACCTCCAGACCACCCGGTATTAACCAACCATACATTCACTTCGCTTGCTGCCATCTTTTTACCCAGCATTTCTGCATATATAATTGGATGCAAGGGCATGAAAGGCGCGCCAAAACAAGCAGAAAATGTTGTTTTAGGTTCGGTAATCCCTTCCTCTGTCCCGGCTACTTTGGCTGTATATCCAGAAATAAAGTGATACATGGCTTGGCCTGTTGTTAGTTTGGAGATCGGAGGGAGCACTCCAAAAGCATCGCAGGTTAGAAAAAAAATGTTTTTTGGTTCAGGCCCTGTAGAAGGATTTTGAATGTTTTTAATGTAATTTATGGGGTAACTAACACGTGTATTTTGGGTTTTGGCATCTGAAGTATAGTCAGGCACATTTGTACCTTCGTTGAACGTAATATTCTCAAGCATGGCACCCTTTTTAATAGCGTGGAATATGTCCGGTTCTTTTTCTTCGAAAAGATCAATACATTTTGCGTAACACCCTCCTTCAAAATTGAAGACTTCATTTTTTGACCATCCGTGTTCATCGTCCCCAATAAGATTTCTATTTGGATCTGTAGATAAAGTAGTTTTCCCCGTTCCTGATAGACCAAAAAATAATGCAGTATCTCCATTTTCCCCAACATTTGAAGAACAGTGCATGGATAGTATATTCTTTTCGTAGGGCAGAATAAAATTTAGAGCAGAGAAAATACCCTTCTTAATTTCACCGGTATAGCCTGTACCACCTATTAAAATTATTTTTTCAGAAAAGTTGATGATGGCGAAATTGTGTTTGCGAGTTCCATCTACTTCTGGGTCTGCCTTAAATCCTGGCGCATTTACAACGGTCCATTCTGATTTGAATGTATCAATTTCTGTGGCAGACGGCCTTAAAAACATATTGTGCGTAAAAAGGCTTGACCAAGGATATTCGCTGACCACGGTTAGTGCTAATTTATGTTTGTCGGACGCACAAGCTATGGCATTCTTAGCGTAGATTTCTTTGTTTGAGAAATAATGGATTACCTTGGTGTATAGTTGATGAAATTTATCAGAATCAAATGGGATGTTGATGTCTCCCCACCACACGTATTTTTTTGTGATAGAATCTTCAACGATAAACCGATCTTTTGGCGACCTCCCGGTAAACTCTCCAGTATCTACTGCCAATGCACCTGTGTTGGAGTAAACACCCATTTTTTGTTTTACGGATATTTCAGCTAATGTGTCAGCATCTAAGTTCCAGTGAACGGTAGCATTTTCTATACCGTAATCAGATGCAGATTGTTTTGATGATTTTTTCCCTAGTTCGATGTTCATTATTAAATTTTTAGTTAATCATTTCCAGTACAATAAGTTCACTACCTGAAAGGGTTTGAGGGACTAGAGGTTCAAATTATTATAATCGCAACTTTTGGATTACCATTAAGTACAACGCGTCAAATTCAAACAACATTCACACCAATCTGTAATCTACACAAAAGATTTTATGCGAGACTGATTTAAATGGATGTAAATAATTCTCTTAATGGATCTTTTGAAATTCAAGTATTTGAAAGTACGTATATATTCAAATTTATAAAAATTGATTTACATTCGCTTAATGATATAGATAAACTGATGACAAAAAATATATTTATTATTGGAGCTGGACGATCAACACCTGCGCTTATAAAGTACCTTGTTGAGTTGTCCTTTAAAGAAAATATTCAACTAACGATTGCTGATAAAGACTTTCGTTTTTTACCTGTTGAGTTTGCAGACCATGAGCGTGTGAAAACTATTTTTTTTGATGTTTTTGATGCCGACCAAAGAGCTCTGGAAATTCAAAAAGCAGATCTGGTAATTTCTATGCTACCTGCCCATCTACACTTGAAAGTTGCAAAAGATTGTGTGGCATTCATGAAACCTATGGTAACAGCTTCCTACGTTTCTAAGGAAATACGAAGCTTACACGAAAAAGCTACTCAGAAGGGGGTGTTGTTACTCAATGAAATGGGGTTAGACCCTGGGCTTGATCATATGTCCGCGATGAAAATCATTGATGAAATTAAATCCAAGGGCGGTTCTCTTAAAAGTTTCAAGTCTTTTTGTGGAGGCTTAATAGCTCCCGATTCAGACACCAACCCCTGGCAGTATAAGTTTACCTGGAATCCCCACAATGTGATACTCGCGGGTCAAGGCACTGCAAAGTATTTGGAGGGTGGCCAATACAAATACATTCCTTACCATCAATTATTTCAAAGAACCACTCCTGTTCGGGTGCCAGATTATGGTGACTTTGAGGCTTATGCCAATAGAGATTCTATTTCTTACAGATCAATTTATCAATTAAAGGATGTGACAACTCTTTTAAGGGGTACACTAAGAAGGCCCGGTTTTGCTGAGGCATGGAATTTATTTGTTCAAATGGGTATGACAGATGATTCTTATGAAATGAATGTTTCAGCGATGACTTATAGGTCCTTTTTTACATCATTTTTGATGCTGGGAAATCGTTCAATTGAAGATTGTTTGAAATCTGATTTTGGTGCTTCCAATTTGGTGGTTGAAAAAGTAAAGTGGCTTGGTTTCTTTGACGATACATCAATTGAGCTGTGCCTATCATCTCCAGCACAAGTGTTGCAAAAACTTCTTGAAGATAAATGGAGGTTGGACGCAAGTGACAAGGATATGATTGTCATGCAACATCAATTTACGTATGAATTAGAAAGTGAGATTCATGAATTACATTCCTCCTTAGTTTTGGTGGGTCATGATCAAATTCAAACAGCCATGTCAATGACTGTAGGTTTGCCTCTTGCCATTGCTGCTAAACGCATTCTAAAAGGTGAAATTAAGACCGTTGGGGTAGCTGTACCTGTTTCTAAGGAGATGTATTTACCTATACTAGCTGAACTGGAGCAATTCGGCATTCAATTTATCGAGCAGAATGTTTCAAAAGTGTAAATAAAAGTCTTTGGTCAATTCAATATACTCTTTTGAATACTGTCCCTCAGCAGCATAAATGCAAATTTCTGAATCCGTTCTAACAGATTCCTCTTTACTGATCAATAATAAAGCTCTTTTTCCGGGTTGGTTCTTAAAGGATTTAACAATCAAATAATCTTTAATGAAACATCCTTTTTGAGAGATTTTATCTACGACTTTCAGTGACTCATTTATAGGCAAGACACAAGCTAAGTCTGATTTCTGTCTGCCATATTTATACCACAGTTCTAACAAGTCGTCTGTTGAGAAATGCGCTTGATGTCTGGCTTTTTGTCGGTTCTGATTTTTTGATAAAATTGATTTATCAAAGTAGGGTGGATTGGCAATCACTAAATCAAATTTACTTTTAGACTCCCAGGTTTTTGCATCCGTCAACACCACATTGATTTGATCTTTCCAAACGCTAACTTTGGCATTGTTTTTTGCTTGTTTATAAGCATCTTCATCCATCTCAATGGCGGTGATTTTTGCATCTGGTTTTTTTTGAGCCATCATGAGAGCTAGTAAGCCTGTTCCTGTTCCTACATCGAGTATCTCGTTGTATGTATGATCCATTTTCATCCAGGCTCCCAAAAGAATACTATCCGTACCAACTTTCATGGCCGTTTTATCTTGTTTGATACTGAATTTTTTAAAATAGAAAATACTCACAGTGCATGGTTTTTTTAATAAAAAAAAGCCCCGTATTTCTACGGAACTTTCTATTTCGAAATTAAAGGTTAATAGCTAGATGTTAGCTATTTCCTCTGATATGTATTCACCTTTGGCAAGTTTGTCTTTGATTTCAGAAAATGACTTGATGGTGTATTCAACCTCTTCAAGTGTGTGAACAGCTGTTGGAATTAGACGAAGTAGTATAACCCCTTTAGGAACCACTGGATAGGTAACTATAGAACAGAAAATACTGTAGTTTTCACGAAGGTCAAAGGTTAAGTTTGTAGCTTCTCCAACCCCACCGGATAAATAAACCGGAGTAACAGCAGATTCTGTGTTTCCAAGTTCGAATCCTGCTTTTTTAAGACCAGATTGCAAAGCGTTAGCGATCGTCCACAGCTTGTCTTTCTGTTCGGTACCTCTACGCATGATTTCCAGACGTTTTATCGCTCCTACGACCAAGGGCATTGGAAGCGATTTAGCAAATATTTGCGAACGCATGTTGTATCTAAGATACTCAACAACGTCTTCCGTAGATGAGATGAAGGCACCAACGGATGCAAAAGATTTTGCAAAAGTTCCAAAGAGTACATCAATGTCGTCAATACAATCCAATTGTTCAGCACTTCCGCTTCCTGTTTTACCCATAGTACCTACACCGTGCGCATCATCAACAAAGACTCTGAAATTGTATTTCTTTTTGAGTGCTGTAACACCTCTAAGGTCACCCAAATCTCCAGACATTCCAAAAACACCTTCGGTAATTACAAGAATGGCACCTCCTGTTTCGGCAATTATTTTCTCAGCTCTACCCAGTTGTTTCTCTAAATTCTCAATGTCATTGTGTGGATATACGAATCGCTTACCTTGGTGAAGTCTTACACCATCAATAATGCAGGCATGACATTCGCTATCGTATACAATTACATCCTTGCGATCTACAAGTGCATCAATGGCAGAAAGCATTCCCTGGTAGCCGAAATTAAGAAGAATTGTATCTTCTTTTTTTACATATTCCGATAAATCATTTTCAAGTTCTTCGTGCAGGTCTGTATTACCCGACATCATTCTTGAACCCATTGGGTAACCCAATCCCCAGTCACGTGAAGCATTTTGATCAACTTCTCGAACTTCTGGGTGGTTAGACAATCCTAAATAATTGTTGATGCTCCAGGTAAGAACTTCTTTTCCTCTAAAGGTCATTTTACTGGCAATTTCTCCTTCTAGTTTAGGAAACGTAAAATACCCATGAGCATCTTTTGCATGTTGTCCTAGCGGTCCTCGATTTTGCCTTAATTTTTCAAATAAATCCATTCTTCTCTCGTTTCAAATATGGGCAAAAATACAAATTGAAACCATGTAGCCAAAATTGTAGATGATAAGTCCTCACATTTAAGTGTAAATTTCTTTAAATTGATATCTTTGCATTATGATAAAATTGAGTACATCCCATTTTTGGGTTATAGCAATTGCCATTTTTAGCTCTTGTGGTTCTTACCAGAAGTTGCTAAAGAGTAATGATTTGGATTATAAATTCGATGAGGCTGTAAAATTCTTTGATGATGAAGAATACATCAAGGCCTTTCCAATTTTTAATGAATTACTTCTCTTATACCGGGGAACGGATAAAGCTGAGGATGTTTACTATTACTACAGTAAAATCGAGTTTGAAAAAGGTAATTATCTTTCTGCTGCATTTCACCTCAATAATTTTTCCACGACTTACAAAGAAAACCCCAAAGCAGAGGAGTGTGCTTATTTGGCCGTTTATTGCCATTACTTACTTTCGCCTAAATACAGCTTAGATCAATCCAGTACTTACAAGGCCTTAGAGGAAGCTGAAATATTTTTAGATCAGTATGCTGAGAGTTCGTATGCCACAAGTTGTATGAGTCTTAAAGAGGAGTTGGAGTATAAGCTAGAACGCAAGAATTTCGAAAATGCAAAGCTTTATTTCACCACAGAAAATTACAAATCGGCCATACATGCCTTCAATATAGCTCTTCAGGAGAAACACAATTCATCATTTAGAGAGGAAATCCTATTTTTGCAACTTAAAAGTTTCTATTTGCTTGCAGAAAATAGTGTGGAGCGTAAAAAAGAAAAAAGGATCAAAGACACGATCATTGCATTCAATCAATTTAAAAACGCCTATCCTAAAAGTGAATGGATGCAGGAATCGAAAAGAATTTTCAAACAAGTCAAATTACTCAGGAAATAAGCTCATATCTTATGGATTACAAAAAAACATCAGCCTCAAAAACAACAGTAACGAACAACAATAAGTTGCTAGAGGATAAAGTAGGTAATATATACGAAGCTATTGTTGCCTTGGAAAAAAGATCCAATCAGATCGGTTCCGAAATCAAAGAAGAGTTGATCTCTAAATTAGATGAGTTTGCAACTCACAACGATAGTTTGGATGAGGTTTTCGAAAACAAAGAGCAAATTGAAGTCTCTAAGTTTTATGAGAAATTACCCAAGCCAACTCTCATAGCAACTCGAGAGTTATTGGATGATGAGCTTTTTGTAAAAGCTCCTAAACAAGAATAGTATACCTCATGGTAAGCGGTAAAAATATCCTCATCGGTATTACTGGCGGTATAGCCGCCTACAAAACTGCTCACCTGGTAAGAGAATTTGTAAAGGCAGGGGCACATGTAAAGTGCATACAGACCCCTGCCTCCAAATCTTTTATTACACCACTTACCTTATCCACCTTATCCAACAACGAGGTTTTTTCAGAGTTTACTACAGATGAAGAAAACCCGAGGTGGAATGATCATGTTTCTTTAGGTTTATGGGCCGACTTGTTTGTGATAGCACCCGCTACCGCAAATACTTTGGCTAAGATGTGTCAAGGAATTTGTGACAATCTTTTAATGGCGACCTATCTTTCTGCCAAATGCCCCGTCTATTTTGTACCGGCTATGGATTTAGATATGTATAAACATCCCTCTACAAAGGATAATTTTTTAAAGCTAAGTTCATACGGAAATATAATAATACCCGCAGAACATGGCGAATTGGCAAGTGGTTTGGTAGGAGAGGGTAGAATGGCAGAGCCTGCACAGATCTATCAATTTGTTTGTAAAGATTTGAGGGATAAACTTCCTCTATACAATACCAAGGTTCTCGTTACAGCCGGTCCTACCTATGAATCTATTGATCCTGTTCGATTTATAGGTAATCGTTCCTCTGGAAAAATGGGATGTGAGCTGGCGTTAAATTTCGCCAATCAGGGTGCTGATGTTCAATTGATATTAGGTCCCTCTGCTCAAAACCCCGTACATCATAATATTTCAATTTGTAGGGTAGAGTCTGCAAAAGAAATGTTTGATGCTTGCATGAGCCATTTTACAATTTCGGATATTGTCGTCGCAGCAGCAGCAGTATCCGATTATAGTCCCGCTTCAATTCATTCGGATAAACTGAAGAAAACAGAGGGTTTAACTCATATTGAACTTCAGCAAACCAAAGATATTTTAGCTCATATGGGGACGATTAAAAAACATCAATTTTTAGTAGGCTTTGCATTAGAAACTACCAATGAAGTTGAAAATGCGCGATCCAAATTGAAGCGAAAAAATTTAGATTTGATTGTCTTGAATTCGCTCAACGATAAAGGAGCGGGTTTTGAATTTGATACGAATAAGATTACCCTAATTACAAAAGGCAATAAAATGCTTAGCTTTGAGTTAAAATCTAAGCAAGAAGTTGCTGAAGACATCGTAAACACCATTTTAAGCGAAATTGATGCATAAAACAATCTGCACCTTTTTATTAGTATTTTTTAGTCTGCAATTACATGCTCAAGAATTGAACTGCCGCGTTCAGATAAATTCTCAAAAAATACAAGGAACAAGTCGTCAGATCTTTACAAATATGCGAATGGTTATTTATGAATTCATGAACAACACTCGATGGACCAACGATGTTTATTCTCCTGAAGAGCGTATAGAATGTAATGTCATCATAAATCTTACCAGTCAAGTAGGAGCTAACGGTTACAAAGGAACCTTTACCGTTAAGTCTTCAAGACCCATCTATAAAACTTCATACAACGCATCAATACTGAAGTTGGTGGATTCGGACATTCGATTTGAGTATACTGAAAACGAAACGCTTGAGTTTAACGAACACAATCACACCTCAAATTTAATTTCTTTATTGTCTTTTTACGCTTACACCATTATAGGTATGGATTATGATACTTTTTCACCATTATCAGGTGAACCTTATTTTTTGAAAGCTCAGAAAATCATCAATAATGCACAGAGTGATCCCAAAGCATCCGGCTGGAAGCCATACGAGGGAACGTTCAATCGTTACTGGATGGTAGAAAACTTACTTCACAGTGACTTTAAACCGCTGCGTAATGCCATGTACACTTATCATAGAGAGGGTTTGGATGTTTTAACAGAACAAGCAGAAGCTGGAAGAGATGAAATTACTGCAGCATTGTACAACGTAAAAACTTCAGCAGACAGAAAGCAAGGGGCTTATTTGTTGAAACTTTTTTTCGATGCGAAAGCTGATGAGATAACAAAAGTTTATTCTGATGGGTTTATCACCAATAAGAATGAGTTGGCCGAAATGCTCAAGCAAATTGACCCAGCCAATACAAATAAATGGGAAAGTATGCTCCAGAATCAAGGAACTCGGTAGTCTATGTTAAAACATTTATCTATAAAAAACTATGCAATCATTGATGCTCTTGAAATTGATTTTCATCAGGGATTTAGTGTAGTTACTGGAGAAACAGGTTCAGGTAAATCGATTATATTGGGTGCTCTACAACTTATTATGGGGCATAGATCTGATCGAAAGGCTGTCAATCCCAGTGCAAAAAAATGCATTGTAGAAGCCTCTTTTGATATTCAGAACTATCAGTTGTCCAATTTTTTTCACCAAGAAGATATTGATTACGAGCCATCTCAGACGATTGTCCGAAGAGAGGTGTACAGCAACGGTAAGTCTAGAGCATTCATCAATGACTGTCCGGTAAATCTAGAACAACTGAAGGAGTTTTCTAATGAAGTGGTTGACATACACTCACAACACCAAAGTCTTTTACTCCACAAAGCGAACTATCAGCTTCAGCTTATTGATAGTTTGTCAGAAGTAAGTGCACCCAATCATCGCGAACTTATTAAGTCCTATGCATCTGCTTATCAAGACCTTAAAGGATTAAAGAATGAATTGAATACACTTCTGAGTGTCGGAGATGAATCTAAGAATCAACTGGACTATTTTTCATTTTTACATACTGAACTCGAATCAGCAAATCTAATTTCTGGTGAAAAGGAGACTCTGTTGTCATCATTGAAAAGAGTAGAAAATAGGGAAGAAGTTTTACACACACTACAGAAAATATCCTTTACGATAGATGATAACCACTTGCAAATTCCTGTGAATGGACAATTGCAAGAATTATCTACTGAATTGCAAAAAATTGCAGAAATTGATCCTAAATACAAAGAGTGCGCCGATCGTCTGGAAAGTGTGCTTATTGAACTTTCAGATTTAAGTAAAGAGAGTGAAGTACTTCTTTCAATGATCGAACAAGAAGATTGTAACACTGAGGAGCTCAGCAATCGATTGAATCTGATCAATCAACTTGAGCAAAAGCACCATGTAGGCAGTTTTGAAGAATTGCTTGAAAAACAAAAAGTAATTGAATCAAAACTATCTAAACTCTCTTCGGTAGACGCTCGCGTTTTGGAGCTCGAAAATCAAATCATTAAACTTCGAGAACAAATGAATGCCACTGCCGAATGTATAAGCTCTAACAGAGCTTCAGTAAGCTCAGAGATAGAAACTTTTTTGATAGAAACAATCAATGAATTGGGCATTAAAAATGGACAATTCAAAGTATCTATTGAGCCACAAGACGAGCTAAATGAGTGGGGTAAAGATCGAGTTCGTTTTCTTTTTTCAGCCAATAAAGGAATGCCTCTAGAAGAAATGTCTAAAGTAGCTTCTGGTGGAGAGATGTCAAGGCTCATGCTAGCGATTAAAGCTTTGTTGGTGAAACACCTTAATTTACCTTGTTTAATTTTGGATGAGATCGATACCGGCGTTTCTGGTGAAGTGGCGAGTAAAATTTCAAAAATATTACAGGGTATGGCTCGAGAGATTCAGCTCATCGTCATCAGTCACCTTCCTCAGGTAGCTGCTAAAGCGGATCAACATTACAAAGTAGAGAAGATCGACGATTTGAATACGACCAAAACCATTGTACGGAAATTAGATGAAAGCGAAAGTCTCGAAGAGCTCGCAAAAATGCTTAGTGGAGAGACCATCACTGAGGCTGCTTTAGAAAATGCAAAAGCACTCATTTCAAATCACTAAGTAAATCATAAATTCAGTTATATTTGTCCAAATTAAACAATCTACAGAATGCTGTTAAAAGGAAAAAAAGGGATTATTTTTGGAGCTCTAGACCCTAAGTCTATCGCATGGAAGGTCGCAGAAGAAGCTAAAAAACAAGGCGCTGAGTTTGTCTTAACCAATGCACCTATTGCGATGAGAATGGGCGCTATTAAGGATTTGGCTGAGAAGTGTAATGCCGAGATTATTCCTGCTGACGCGACTTCTATGGAAGATTTAGAAAACCTCTTTACCAAATCCCAAGAGATATTAGGAGGTAAAATTGATTTTGTTTTACATTCAATCGGTATGTCTATTAATGTTCGTAAAGGAAAGCACTATACGGATTTAAGTCATGACTTTATGATGAAAGGTATGGATGTGTCTGCGATGTCATTTCATAGAGTTATGCAAACAGCCATGAAGCTTGATGCAATGAATGAGTGGGGTTCTATTGTAGCTTTATCTTACATTGCTGCACAGCGAACATTCCCTGATTACAACGATATGGCTGACAATAAAGCCTATTTAGAGTCCATTGCACGTAGTTTCGGTTACCATTTCGGAAAACAGAAGAAAGTACGTGTAAATACAATTTCTCAATCTCCTACGATGACTACTGCCGGTAGTGGTGTTAAAGGTTTTGATGGGTTCTATAAATATGCCGACATGATGTCTCCTTTAGGTAATGCGCCTTCAGAAGACTGTGCAAATTATGTGATATCATTGTTCTCAGACTTAACGAGAATGGTTACCATGCAGAATTTATTCCACGATGGAGGCTTCTCCTTTACAGGTGTCAGTCAGGAGGTTATGGATAATTTCATAAGCACAGAAGATTAACCAGAGAATTTTTAAAAATATTTATTTTTCTAAAACATAAAGACATTACCCAATGATGCGATTCTTTAAATTTCTTTGCCCATTACTTTTCTTTTTTTCTTGTGGACAGAACCCGAGTCAAAAGCAGCCTTCTCAACCAGAAAAGACTTCTACTTGTGAATACCAATTTGATGAGTCCAATACAAAAGTCTTTTGGGCAGGTTATAAAACAACGGATAAGTTAAAGGTTGTGGGTGAGATTGAAGCGTTTGAAACCAATCGTACTGATGAGGTTTTCTCCTCTATAGAAGCGATGTTGGATGGACTTAATTTCTCACTGAATACGTCTAGTTCTGCCTCTGGAGATGATGTTAGAGACTCGAATCTTAAAGATAATTTCTTCAATCTTTTGACGGATAATTTTCAAATTAACGGACATTTTTCGGGCGTCCAAAAAGATTCTGTAACGGCTCATGTAGACGTTTTTGGTGTAGAAAAACCAATTAAATTTTCTCATGTTCTGGAAAACTCAATATTGAAAGTTCGAGGAACCTTTTCTCTTGAAGATTTTGGAGCTATTAAAGCGTATCAAAGTATTCAGAATAAATGTTACGATTTACATAAAGGCGCTGACGGTATTTCTAAGACTTGGGACGATGTTGACGTGATCATCAACGTACCTATTTCAAAAGTTTGTAAATGATTTTGCAAACAATCAAATAAATTAAAGCCCTATGTTTTCATGGGGCTTTTTTTATTTGCCATATTTCTAGGGTTAAAGAATAGTCAACTTAATTTGTAAGAGACGATTGCAAATGTCACAAAATGTCTTTGTGAAAGTTGACTTTTGAACAATTAAAAAAACGTTCAAATCCTTTTGTAATTTCACAAAATGATAGCCCTCGCCGATTGTAACAACTTTTATGCTTCTTGTGAACGCTCTATTCGTCCTGAATTGGCAGGTAAACCTATTGTTGTATTGTCTAATAATGATGGATGTATTATTGCACGTAGCAATGAGTCTAAAGCTTTAGGGTATAAAATGGGCGCGCCTTATTTCAAGGTAAGGGAGCAGTTGCTTAGAGATCATGTTCACGTTTTTTCGGGGAATGTTCCTTTTTATCGGGAAGTCTCAGAGAAAATCATGAATATATTGGAATCTGAATGCAATGCGATGGAAATTTATTCTATTGATGAAGCTTTTATGGATTTTACGGATGTGGCTGCTGCTGATGAAAAGGCTGTACTTTTAAAAAAGAAAGTATTTGAGGAAACTAAAATTCCTATTTCTATAGGTATTGCACAGACGAAAGTGTTGGCGAAATTAGCAAGTCATATAGCCAAGAAACACACCCATTCGGGCGTGTTTTTATTGCATGGTAAAGGTTTGGTGTCTAGAGCTTTAAGTCATTATGCTGTTGAAGAGTTGTGGGGTGTAGGCCGAAAACACGCTCATCTTTTACATGATAAAGGGATTTTTCAAGCTTCACAATTGGCAAAAACGGACGAAAAATGGCTCAGAAGACATCTAAAAATTGGAGGGGTTCGTTTGGCGAGAGAATTGAATGGAATTCCTTGCTTTACTTTAGAAGAGAATAGGCCTTCCAAAAAAAGCATCATGACCTCAAGGTCTTTTCGACGCGAGCTTGTTTCTTTCGAAGCTTTAAATGAGGCTTTGAGTAATTTTGCATCCTCCTGTGCTTTTAAGTTGCGAAAGCAACAAACGAGAGCAAAAAGAATAGCTGTATTCATTCAAACGAATCGATTTAAGTCAAATGTAAAATACCATTCGGCTTATTTAGAATTAGAGTTTCCCATCGCCACAAACGACTCTATTGATATGGTTAAAGGGGTTTGTCAGTTGTTAGATCATATGTACGACTCGGATTGCCACTATAAAAGAGCTGGAGTGATTGTGTCAGAAATCATTCCGGACCATGAAGTGCAGCTAAACTTGTTTAGTGAACAAGATGTTGTAAAAAGAGCTAAACTCATGAAAGTCTATGATGCGATTAATTGTAAGATGGGTGAGGGTACTTTGAAGTTAAGTATTCAAGGCAGCGATCGTAAGTGGGCTCGAAATAATGAGCCTATAGCCTTTAGGAATTAGTTGCATGATTGTTTGAGCGAGTATGTACGAATGCTGGAACCCATCGTTTAAGCTTAAAATAGTATCTTGCCGTCAATCTGGGAAAAAATGAAAAAAATAATCTTATTGATCTCCTTGGTGTTGATTTGTAATCCGCCTTTGAAGGCCCAGTCTGAAAACATCAGTACCATAGATATTTTAGGAAACGAGGTAAGCGATATACGTTCAATCTCCAAGCAGGTTACTCCTTATGTTTACAAGTCTTCTATTGATTTAGGTAATTTAAACGTTCAAGAGAAAAAACAAGCATTCATCAATCTGATGATACCGTCTATTTTAATTGCAAAAAAAGAATTAGAAGAAGAAAGAGCACGTGTTTTAGAGATAAATTCGAAAGCAAATGATTCATCACTTTCTGATGCGTCTTATTTGAATACACTCAAAAAAAGGTATAAATGCAACAGCAATTCAGAGTTGTTGTCACGCATGAGGTCACATCCCACAAGTATTGTGTTGGCCCAAGCAGCTATTGAGTCTGGGTGGGGTACCTCACGATTTTACAGACAAGCAAACAATGTTTTTGGCGTTTGGTCGTATCGTAAGGATGAGCCTAGAATTAGAGCTTCAGAAGATCGAGAAGGAACATCTGTGTATGTGAAGAAGTACGATTCTTTACCAGAATCCATAGCGTCTTATTTTAAAACTCTAGCTCGAGGACCCTATTCAGAATTCAGAGTGCAGCGAGAAAAAACGAAAGATGTATTTACTTTAACACCACACTTAATAAGGTATTCAGAACTTAGAGAGGTTTATGTAGAACGGGTCGAGGAAATCATCAGATACAATCAGTTAGAACAATACGACTCTTACGAGTTGAAAGTAAAGTACTAAGCATGGCGAAGAAGATTGAAAATAAAGGAGAAGTATTGGCTTGGTCTATGTATGATTTTGCCAATCAGCCTTTTACAAATATAGTTGTCACGTTTATTTACGGTACTTTTTTCACAACGGTGATCGCTTCAGATGAAATTTCAGGAACGCAACAATGGTCATATGCCGTTACGGTTACGGCAATTGTTGTAGCCTTGTTGTCTCCACTAATGGGTGCCTTGGCAGATCGAGGAGGTTACCGAAAAACGTTCATGTTTATTTTTACATGGCTCACTGTTTTAGCTAGTTTGGCTTTGTATTTTGTATTGCCAGGAGAAGTTTTAAAGGCACTTATTTGGTTTGTGATTGCCAACGTAGGTTTTGAGATGGGTGCTGTGTTTTGCAATGCTTATTTACCCGACATATCTCATTCTAAAAATATTGGACGTATTTCAGGATACGGATGGTCGTTGGGGTATTTAGGAGGATTAATCGCTTTGGCTTTAGCGATGGTATTTTTGGTGCAAACGGAAACGCCTCTGTTTGGGTTTGGTAAAGGAGAAGCTAATGCTTATGAAAACATTAGAGCAACGAGTCTTCTAGTCGCTGTTTGGTTTGCTGTATTCAGCATACCTACTTTTTTGTTTTTGAAGGATCGAAAACCAGATAAAAAAGCATTGCTTAAAAATGTCAAACACACGCTAAAGGATTTTAAACAAACCGCAAAAGAGTTGAGAAGTTACCCGCAAATCATTAAATTCTTATTGGCTCGACTGGTTTATAATGACGGTTTGGTAACAATTTTCGCTTTTGGAGGGATTTATGCGGCAGGCTCTTTAGATTTCACTTTTGATGAAATCATGATCATGGGTATTGTTTTAAATGTTACGGCAGGATTAGGCTCTTTTTTGATGGGTTTTTTAGACGATCGGATAGGAGGTAGAACGACGATAAAAGTTACATTGCTGGGATTGATGATTGCGATTGCTTTGGCTGTAGTTGCTCCTGATCTGAGGCCATGGCTTCAATATGTGTTGGGAGGTGATGCCGTACCGGATTACTTAACTTCAAAAAATATATTTTGGGCTGCCGCCGTTTTAATTGGTATATTTTCTGGACCCAATCAAGCATCAAGTAGATCTTTGATGGCACGTTTTACGCCTGAAGAAAAAAAGAATGAGTTTTTTGGTTTTTTTGCGTTTTCTGGAAAAGCTACTGCTTTCATAGGTCCTTTTTTGTTTGGGGTTTTAACCGTTATGTTTGATAGTCAAAGAGCGGGTATTTCTATCATATTTTTATTCTTTTTAATCGGTTACATTTTACTTCATAGAGTAAATGAGCCTCTAGGCATGAGTCAAGGAGGGAATCCGCTAGAAGGTAAATAGATTGAAGCAAATGAAAGGTTCTCATAAACTTTACATGAGCCTCATGAATTTTAAATCTTTCAGTATTGTATATTTGTGAAATAACAGAAGAACAGAATGGAAAATACAGTGAATCATATCGTATATCAAGGGCTTTTGGATTTGGGTATTGCAGAAAATATTGCAGGTCAAGTTCAGTTTGCCTTAGAAGTTTTAGTGCTCATTCTTTTGTGTTTCTTAGCTGACAAGTTGGCGAAAAAACTCTTTTTAAGATTTATACACTCCATAGCCAAACGCACAAAATTTCTTTGGGATGACATTCTTCTTGAGAAGAAAGTTTTCGATCGATTGGCGCATTTAGCTCCTGCTCTGGTCGTCCAAGCTACAGCTCCATTTGTATTTGCAGATTTTCAGGATTTCATTCCTTTTTTAATTCGCATCACAGAGGCTTATATGCTTGCTGTAGCTCTTATGGTCGTTATATCTATATTCAACACCCTAGATCATTATTTTAAGCAAACAGAGTCTTTGAGGGATAAGCCTATTGATTCTTATTTTCAATTGGCTCGTTTGATCACCTATTTTATTGGAGGCGTTCTGGTTATTTCGAAAATATTTGATAAAGACCCGCAGGGAATTTTGGCTGCTATGGGTGCTTTGACCGCAGTATCTATGTTGGTTTTTAAAGATACGATTCTTGGTTTTGTGGCTTCTATTCAATTGTCTGCCAACGATATGATTCGAGTGGGAGACTGGGTGTCTATGCCCAAATTTGGCGCTGATGGAAACGTGATAAAAATCACATTAAATACGGTGAAAGTGCAAAATTGGGACAAGACGATTTCTACCATCCCGACCTACTCATTCGTTTCGGATTCTTTTAAGAATTGGCGAGGCATGTCGGAAGCTGGAGGTCGAAGGATAAAACGGTCTGTTACCCTCAAATCAGGTTCAGTGAAATTTTGTAATGAAACTATGGTGAGTCGCTTTAAAAACTTTCACCTTATTAAAGAATACCTGAATACCCGCGTGCAAGAAATCGAGGATTACAATTCTGAAGGATCGATCGATAAGAATTTTTTAATCAACGGTAGGCATCTGACGAATATTGGTGTTTTTAGAATTTACATTGAATCCTATTTGAAAAACCTCAAGGAGATTCACCCTGATTTGACACTTATGGTTTTTCAAAAAGAGGGAAATGAACATGGAGTTCCTTTACAAGTATATTGCTTCACTAAAACAACAGACTGGTCTGAATATGAGAATATACAGAGTGATATTTTCGATCATTTGTATGCCGCAGCCCCACAATTTGATTTAGAGATTTATCAGCACCCATCTGGTGGTGATTTTCACAGCTTGATTAAGTAGGTTGTCCCACGCAAAAGATTCATGGACTTTAATTCAAGCAAAATGCTTGACCTTGTTAGATCTATTCCTAATTTTGAAAAAAAATACCAGATGAGCAGCTTTGATGATTTATTACTTAACAAGCCTCTGCGAAACGCTTTAGATGAATTAGGGTTTGACAAGCCAACGCCTATTCAGGAACGCTCTTTTCCTGTGGTTCGATCAGGATCGGATGTTGTTGGTATTGCGCAAACAGGAACTGGGAAAACCCTAGCATACATGCTGCCCATATTGCAGGATATTAAGTTTGCTAAATTAGACACGCCCAGAGTTTTAATTTTAGTTCCAACTCGTGAGTTGGTTTTACAGGTGGTAGATAGAATTGAAGCGTTTGCCAAGTATATAAACCTAAGAATACTTGGTGTATATGGAGGAACAAATATCAACACGCAAAAGAAAGCTTGTGCGCTCGGAGTGGATGTGGTTGTTGCTACTCCTGGAAGATTGTATGATTTGGCCGCATGTCGAGCACTTCAGTTGAAGACGGTTAAGCAACTTGTGATAGACGAAGTAGACGTAATGCTGGATTTGGGGTTTAGAGTTCAGTTGGCAAATATTTTCTCCATACTCCCAGAGCGTAGGCAAAACATCATGTTTTCTGCTACAATGACAGAGGATGTTGATGCTTTAATTGATGATTACTTCATCAAGCCAAAGAAGATTTCCATTGCTGTTAGTGGAACCCCTCTGAATAATATTTCTCAAGAATGTTATCGTGTTCAGAATTTTTACACCAAGCTAAATTTACTCAACCATCTTTTGATGGATAAGGAATTGTTCAGCAAGGTTTTGGTTTTCGTACCAAATAAGAAACATGCGGATTTGGTTTTCGAGTTTTTAGAGGAACAGTACGCTTCGGAATTATGTGTAATTCACTCCAACAAAACACAGAACTATAGGATACGTTCGATACAACAGTTTGATAAGGGTGACAATCGAATATTGGTCTCTACAGATGTAATGGCAAGAGGGTTGGATTTAGATAAAATCACTCACGTTATAAACTTCAATACGCCTGTTTATTCAGAAAACTACATGCATCGTATCGGTCGAACAGGTAGAGCAGAAGAAATAGGGAACTCCCTACTTTTTTACACCGATAAAGAGCAAGAGGCCAAACTGGCTATTGAGTCTTTGATGGATTATGTAATACCACAAACCGATTTCCCTTTGGAGGTAGACGTTTCTGAGCAACTCTTAGCAGAAGAGCGAGATCGTCCTAAAATTAGTAAAAACAGAAGTACGGAAGTGGTTCATAGAGACTCGGGTTTCCATGATAAAAAAGAAAAAAACAAGAAAACAAACCAGGGAGGTTCTTACCGAGTTAAACTTGCTAAGAAATACAAGAAGTCCAAAACCAAAGGAGATATTATTGCCAATCGGAGAAGTAAAAAAAGACGAAAATAATGGCGCTTAACGTTGTTCTTTTTGAACCAGAAATACCAAACAATACAGGCAATATTGGGCGCTTAAGTTTAGCAACTGGATCTCATTTGCATTTGGTGAAACCCTTCGGTTTTGAGTTGGATGACAAACGTCTCAAACGCGCTGGTTTGGACTACTGGAAACATCTTACACTTTTCATTTATGAGAGTGTTGAAGACTTTTACGATCAAAACAAAGGAAAAGAAATGGTCTACTTTTCAAGTCATGGGAAAAAAGATTTTTGGTCTATAGACTATAAAGACGATTTGTTTTTAATTTTCGGAAAAGAATCAAAAGGTTTGTCGAAGGAAATTGTAGATAATGATGCAAATCAAGTCGTTAAAATACCTCTATACAGCCCTCATATTCGAAGTTTAAATCTCGCAAACGCCGTGGGTGTCGTTGTTTATGAGGGCTTGAAGAGTCTTCGTCAATAACAACACTTTGCCAAAGGATTTACTGTAGTTAGATGCGGCCATGTGAAGCGATTTTATAATCTACAATTGAAATTGCACGTCGCCATCACCATTCGCTTTTCTTGGTGTGAGTAGAATTTCGATTCTTTCGAATGTGATAGATTTGACTTGCATCCTCAAGCATTTTCTTCATATCGTTAAAAATGTAGGGTTTCCTAACATATTGATAGATTTGCCCCTGATTTATAGCGTTAATTACGACGTCAACTTCAGTAAAAGCCGTGAGTAAAATCCGAATTGTATTCGGGTAATCCTTTACAATAGATGTAAAAAATTGTACTCCCGTAATTTTTGGCATACGCTGATCCGAAATGATGATGTTTATTTCTTGATTTTTGATTGTCTCACGAGCAATTTCTGCACAGTCGGTTGTAAATACATCAAAGTAAGGGCTGTAAATGGTTTTGAAGTTCTCGAGCATGACACGGTCATCATCTAAATAGAGAACTTTCGTTTCGATAGTTTCGCGAGTGGCTATTTCAGAATTTTCACAAGACTGTTTTCGAATTATTTCAATATTGTTTTCATCAAGCATGAGTGAAGTTAATTTGGTGCGTTCTGAGTTTAGAATTTCCTCATAGGTCAGAGCAAACCTTATCGTTTAAATGCACTATTGGTTTCCATCATTACAATTGTTTGTTATCCTCCTTTTTTATTTGAATAATAAATACCAGCTGCATTTTTTATAGTTCGCCTCATTTGTTTGGGCGAAAAAGGTTTGGATATTTGGCTATAAATAATTTTTGATTCAATAGCGTCAAGAATGGTGTTTGAATTCACATATCCCGTTAATAAAATTCGAATGGGATCAGGGTACTCTTCTGATATAAGGGAGAAAAATTCCAATCCCGTCATGTAAGGCATCCGTTGATCTGTAATGATGATTTGAATTTCATTTGTTGCAATGATGTGTTTTGCTTCGAATGGGTCGGTCGTAGTAAATATGTTAAAGTCAAACCGGTGCATTGACTTGTAGCTGTCTAAGATGTCTGCATCATCGTCTAAGTACAGAACGTTTAGGTGTTTTATCTCACCCTTTTCAGAGCTGCTTATATCTGCTTCATAGTACTTTGATATTCGCTCTTCTGTTTTCAAATTTTCACCATTAAGAATCGCTTCTCCTTCGTGTTTGAAATTTTGTTCAATTTTCTCTATCATTTATTAGAGGATGTATTACATTGATATTATTTAATAGATGTAAATATATAAATTAATAAATATAATTCATAGGTTTGTTGATAATTAAATGAAATTAAAAATTATTAAAAGAATTTGTCCTATTGTAGGATACTTGCGATAGGGATATTAAAAAGCATAATCAAAGATGACAAAATGCCATAATGATACATTGATACACAAAATCAACGACGACAAAAAAAGAGTCATTGAATTGGAAACATCTCTTTTGTATTTTAGTAAAGTTCATGCTGATATTACTCATAATCTGAACAGTTCCATACACAAGCTTTTGAGTTATTCTTTTATCTTGGGAAGGAATTTTGATTATTTAGAAGATTTGATTCTCATCTATCAAGATTTGAGTGATTCGAATATGAATTCAAAGATTAAAGAAATTAAAAAGTTTAGAGATGGTGTGGATGTTGAGGCAATCAAAAACATGTCTACAGAGACGGTGAGGTCTATCGAATTAACCGTGAAGCAAATTCATAAAGACTCTAAGGAGTTGCATGTAATGACACGAGAAATCAATCACATACTCCAAAAATCTGATTGAACCTATATTTTGGATTCAGATTGGAATTTTATGTTGTAGTATTTTTGCTCAACCCGGAAGCTTTTAAGCTTTTACAATCCTTTATTTTATTATCAACAATCGAAATTTATTAGCTTGAATAAGCTACATTTACTTTGTTGATTTAAAAGTCCATTTCGCTTCCTATGTATCTGATTTACGACACCGAGACTACGGGTTTACCGAAGAATTTTTCTGCACCTATCAGTGATTCAGAAAACTGGCCTCGTCTGGTGCAGGTCGCTTGGCAGTTACACGACGACATGGGAGCGCTTATTGAGGTGAAGAACTTCATTGTTCGGCCTCAAGATTTCACCATTCCTTACAATGCCGAGAAGATTCACGGTATATCGACTCAAAGAGCTAACGAGGAAGGCGTTGCGTTGAACTTTGTTCTCGAAGAATTCAACAAAGCCGTGGCCCAGTCAAAGTTCATTGTTGGTCACAACATTGTTTTTGACATCAACATTATGGGGGCAGAGTTCTTTAGGACTCAGATAGCAACTACATTGATGGAAGGGCAAACCATCGACACCAAGGAGGAGGGAACAGATTTTTGCGCCATTCCAGGAGGTAGGGGTGGAAAGTTTAAGTGGCCCACACTTACAGAACTTCATACCAAGCTTTTTAAAGAGGGTTTTGATGAGGCGCATAATGCTTCTGCAGATGTTGAGGCGACCACACGTTGTTTTCTTGAATTAATTCGATTGCGCGTCATCAATCATCAGCGCCTGGATTTTGAAGACGATTACAACCAGCGATTTTCCTTAGTGAACACAAAGCCTTTTAAGCTTTTAGGTCTAAATATAGCGCCATACAAAGCCATAGAGTCGAGTTCTTATGAGCAAGAATCTGAAGTTATTATCGGTTCTTCTAACCTTGATGAATCCGAGCTTCAAGCCTTGTCTTTTTCTCACCTTCATTGCCATTCTTCTTATTCCGTATTGCAGGCTTCTTGTGACATTCCCGATCTCATTGCCAAGGCAAAAGCATACAACATGCCAGCAGTAGCTTTAACCGATACGGGTAACATGTATGCTGCTTACAAATTTGTTCGAGAAGCGATTAAAAACGACATAAAACCCATTTTAGGTTGTGAGCTTTACCTTACTGCCGATCATAAAATTAGAAAGTTTACGAAAGAGAATCCGGATCGACGTTCGACTTTGGTTTTTTTAGCCAAGCACAGAAAAGGGTATCACAATTTATCCAAGCTAAGTTCACAGGCATTTATAGACGGTTTGTATGCGGGGTGTCCGCGCGTGGATAAGGAATTGATATTGGAGTACAAGGAGGGTTTGATTGCAACCACAGGTGGTTTGACGGCTGAAATTCCAAATCTTATTCTAAATGTTGGAGAGCGTCAAGCGGAAGACGCATTTGTCTGGTGGCACGAGACATTTGGGGACGATTTTTATGTAGAATTGATGCGTCACGGATTGGATGAAGAAGATCATGTAAACAAAGTTTTACTCGGATTTGCCCACAAATACGGTGTGAAATATTTTGCATCCAACAACGTATACTATTTGAGTAAAGACGACGCCTTGTCGCATGATGTACTTCTTTGTGTGAAGGATGGGGTTCTTAAAGAAACCCCTATTGGAAGGGGAAGAGGCTTCCGTTTTGGTTTTCCAAACGACGAATTCTATTTCAAGTCTCAAGTGGAAATGAAAGAATTGTTTAAAGATCTTCCTGAATCTATTGCCACGACGCAAGAAATTGCCGATAAGATAGAGGTTTACGATCTTAAAAGAGATGTGTTGCTTCCTGCTTTCGATATTCCTCAAGAATTTATTGACCCAGAGGATGAGAAGGACGGTGGTAAACGCGGAGAAAATAATTACTTAAGACATCTTACCTATGAAGGTGCGAAGACGCGATACCCTGAGATCACAGATGAAATTCGAGAGCGTCTTGATTTTGAATTGCTTACCATAGAGAAAACAGGGTACCCCGGTTATTTCTTGATTGTTCAAGATTTCACGACAGAAGCACACAACCTTGGCGTTTCTGTAGGCCCAGGGAGAGGTTCTGCCGCAGGTTCTGCGGTTGCATACTGCACAGGTATCACCAATGTTGATCCTATCGCTTACAACTTGCTTTTTGAGCGTTTCTTGAATCCCGACCGTGTGTCCTTACCCGATATTGATATTGATTTTGATGATGAAGGTCGAGGAAGAATCATTGATTTTGTTCTTGAAAAATACGGTGAAAGCCAAGTGGCTCAAATCATCACGTACGGAACCATGGCAGCTAAGTCGTCGATACGAGATGCTGCTCGTGTCTTAAATCTCCCGCTTCACGAAGCGGACCGGATTGCGAAACTGGTTCCGGACATCTCATTAAATAAGTTGTTCAATCTTCCCGAAGAAAAGCTCAAGGAAAAGCTCAATGCCGACCAAATGCAAATGGCGGCGCAATTAAAGAGTATTGCTAAAGGTACGGATCTCTCTGCAGAAACTTTAAATCGAGCCATAGCGATTGAGGGCTCTGTTAGGAATACCGGTATCCATGCTTGTGGAGTGATCATTACGCCGAGTGACATTCGTGAGCATGTACCCATGGCTACCGCAAAAGATTCTTCTTTGTTGGTGACTCAGTTCGACAACTCGGTTGTAGAAGATGCGGGGTTACTGAAGATGGATTTCTTGGGCTTAAAGACTTTGAGTATCATCAAGGATGCGATAGCACTCATTAAGGAAAAGCACGAGGTGGTTATTGATGTTGATGCCATACCGTTGGATGATGAGCTTACCTACGAGCTCTATCAGAAAGGGTCTACCAACGGTACGTTCCAGTTTGAATCTCCGGGAATGCAAAAACATCTTCGCGCACTAAAACCCGATAAATTTGACGACCTCATCGCCATGAACGCCCTGTATCGTCCGGGTCCATTGGAGTACATACCTAACTTTATTGCCCGTAAACACGGTCGGGAAGAGATCAGTTATGACTTGGAGGGTATGGAAGATTACCTTGCAGAAACCTATGGGATTACGGTTTATCAGGAGCAGGTGATGTTGCTATCACAAAAGCTGGCTGGCTTCTCCAAAGGAGATGCCGATATGCTGCGTAAGGCCATGGGAAAGAAGATCTTCTCCTTACTGGAAAAGATGAAGCCTCAATTTATTGACGGATGTGCAGAACGGAATCACGACCCTGAAGTAGCCGAAAAGGTTTGGAGGGATTGGGAGGCTTTTGCGGCTTATGCATTCAATAAGTCACACTCTACTTGTTACTCCGTTGTAGCTTTTCACACCGCTTATTTAAAGGCACATTATCCCGCGGAGTACATGGCTTCCGTGCTTACTCACAACATGAACGACATCAAGAAGGTCACCTTTTTTATGGAAGAGTGTAAGCGAATGCGTCTTACAGTTTTGGGTCCCGACATCAACGAGTCTGCCTATAAGTTCAATGTAAATGACAAGGGAGAAATTCGATTTGGTCTAGGAGCCATAAAAGGTGTTGGTGAAGCTGCCGTTGAGAATATCGTCAACGAGCGAAAGGAGAACGGTTCCTTTGACCATATTTATGCTTTGACCAAGCGAGTGGAATTGCGGTCTGTAAACAAAAGAACCCTTGAGAATCTAGCTTTAGCAGGTGCCTTTGACTCCTTTGAAGGAGAGCATCGAGCCATGTATTTCCACGAGTTGAAAGAAGGGTACACCTTCCTAAACAAGGCAATTCGCTATGGAAATGCCTACCAAGAGAGTTTGGATGCGCCGCCTGACCTTTTCGGCAGTGTGGACGGTGTAGAACTTCCAGCGCCCCCATTACCGGTTTGTGACGATTGGGAGCGTTTGGATTTACTCGCCCGTGAAAAGGAAGTCGTGGGCATTTACATTTCCGGACATCCTTTGGATGACTATGCTTTTGAGATCAAACACAATTGCAACCATAACATTGATAATTTTAAAGATTTAGAGGCCATCAAAAATCGTGATTTGTCTTTTGCGGGCATCATCACAGATGTGCAACATCGAATCGATAAAAATGGAAACCCTTACGGTGTTTTTGTCATTGAAGATTTTACAGACTCCAAAGAGTTTATGATTTTTAGAGACGATTATTTGAAGTTTAAAATGATGCTTGTACAAGGTGCATTTGTGTACGTGAAGGCACGCGTTCAAAAACGAGCTTGGAATGATCAATTGGAGGTAAAAATGCTTTCTATGAGCTTGCTTTCAAGCGTTTTAGATAAGCTAACAAAAAGTATTACTTTAAGATTAAATCTTTACGATATCAACGAAGAGTTCTCTGATAAATTTCAAAATATTTTGGAAGAACACAAGGGGAGTCATCAGCTGAAATTACACGTCCACGACCCCGATGAATCCATTCTGCTAGAGCTTTTGTCGCGAAGTTACAAGGTGAAGATTTCAAAGCAATTGGTACAGGATATTGGCAGTTTAATTGATGTGCAATACAAATTAAATTAAAAGGCTTGTTTTGTTGGATAAATTATTAATTTTGTAGCCGAAGAAATAGTTACGTAACACTAGAAATTAATCAAATGGCTTTAGAAATAACCACGGCAAACTTTGAAGAAACAGTAATTAACTCAGACAAACCTGTATTGGTTGACTTTTGGGCAGAATGGTGTGGGCCTTGCCGTATGGTAGGACCTATCGTTGATGAGCTTCAAGCAGATTACGAAGGTAAAGCTGTTGTTGGAAAAGTCAACGTTGATGACGAGCAAGAGATCGCGGCCAAATACGGCATACGAAACATCCCAACCATCTTATTTTTTAAGGGTGGTGAGATTGTTGATAAAAATGTGGGTGTTGCTCCAAAAGCAGACTTGGCCAAAAAAATCGACACCTTGTTGTAAGGGTATCTCATAAAATCTTAAATTAAAGGGCTGTTAAGCCCTTTTTTTATGCAAGAATATATTTCACAAAACGAATTGAAGACCATAGAAAACCTCGAGTTTTTTGCTGCGCAAGTGGTCGAGGGTTTCATTACGGGTTTACACAAAAGCCCTTATCATGGTTTTTCCGTGGAGTTTGCTGAACATCGTTTGTACAATAGAGGAGAGAGTACCCGGCATATTGATTGGAAATTGTTTGCTCGAACAGACAAACTTTTTGTGAAACGTTTTGAAGAAGAAACCAACCTGCGATGTCAGTTGGTTTTAGATCAATCTTCTTCCATGCATTTCCCAGTTCAAAAAACCTTGTCTGCTGAACTTCCCAATAAGATTGGTTTTTCCGTCTTGGCCTCAGCGGCTTTGATGAACCTGTTCAAGCGACAGCGGGATGCGGTGGGCTTGTCAATTTTCTCCGATGAACTTCAAGTTCATACCGCAGCCAAAACCAGCAGTTCACATCACAAACGACTTTTGTGGGACCTAGAGTCCATCGCAAAACCTTTTGATGTAAATGCTAAGAAGACCACCCATGTGGTGAAAGCTCTACACGAAGTAGCGGAAAGGGTTCATCAGCGCTCTTTGGTCATTTTATTCAGTGATTTCTTAGACAATCCCGAGACCTCTGAAGATGTTTTTTCTGCGCTACAACACTTAAAATACAACAAGCACGAAGTCATCATTTTTCATGTGGTTGACCGTTCCCAAGAGTTGGATCTTGACTTTGAGTCGCGCTTGCACCAATTTATAGATCTTGAGACTGGAGAGGAACTTAAGGTGAATCCTGCAGAGCTTCAAGATGCATACCGCGAAAGGATGCATGCTTACGAGAAGGACTTAAAGTTGCGCTGTGGACAATATAAAATAGACTTTGTTCCCGTAGACTGCTCCAAAGGCTTTGAGCCGGTCTTATTGTCTTACCTACACAAGCGTAAAAAACTTTACTGAAAGCAACTAGCGATCCAATTACCACCTTAACTTTTGGAAACTTTTGTTTCCTTTGATAAAGTAATCCCACAAAAGACATTTTTTGTACTGAACGGAATCATTGATGGACTTCGTTTTGCCGCGTTTTTTGAGCGTATCGGGAATTCTTGCATAGAATGAGCCGTGGGCTTTTAAAATGGCTACAAAGTGCTTAAATCGACCTTCACCGATGTATTTAAGACCTGCAAGTCCATCGAGAACCATCCTAATTAAAATAAGGGGTAGGGCGTGTACGGGTAGATTTTTTAGCATCATGGTTAGATTGTTCCTAAAATTCAGAAACGTTTTTCTGGGATGTGCAGCATCAAGTGTTGCACCACCAAGGTGGTAGACTGTAGATTGAGGAACACAAGCAATCTTGTAGCCCTGATTTAAAAAGCGCCAACACAAATCAATTTCTTCTTGGTGGGCAAAAAAGGAAGCGTCTAAGCCACCCAACTTCAAATAGGCGTTTCGGCGAACAAACAAGGCAGCACCGCTTGCCCAAAATACATCTTTTGTTGTGTTGTACTGTTCGGAGTCTTCTTCCAAGGCATCAAAGATTCTTCCTCGGCAGAAAGGGTAGCCCAAAGCATCGATGTAACCCCCTGAGGCTCCTGCATATTCAAACATGTTTGGCGCTTTCTCGTCTTTTATTTTGGGCTGACAAGCGGCATAGATAGGATTGGCTTCCAGAAATTCAAGCGGAGCTTTAAGCCAACTTTGAGTCACTCGAACATCGGAATTCAGCAAAACCACATATTCATGGTCAACTCGTTTCAAAGCTTCGTTGTAACCCTCAGCAAAGCCCAGGTTCTTCTCAAAGGAAATGATGCGTGTTTCGGGAAAGTTGTTTTGCAGGTAGGAGGTGGAATCATCCACGGAGGCATTGTCCACAACAATTACCTCAGCTTGTGTGCTGAATTTAAGAACCGAAGGTAGGAAACGATCCAAAAGCTCCTTGCCATTCCAATTCAGGATGAGTACGGCTATTTTTTTTGACTGTTTTTCCATCTTCTGTGTGACCAAAGCCAGCTTTCTGGCTTGGCTTGTATGATTTGCTCCAGATGCTTGACATGTGCTAAGGTAGCGCTGCCTTTCTTTTCTGGGTCTGCATCTACCAAAGGAACGATTTTCATTTCATAACAGCCCCTTTTCAGACGATGAACTTCCATGAAGCAGAGTTTCATCTGCCCGGCTTTCATCAATTTTTCAGGACCTAAAAATACAGGCGTGTCTTGATTTAAAAAGTTGCAGAAGAAGTCTACTTTATCCTTGTGAGGGCTTTGATCAGCCACCATAATATTGATGCTTTTCCGTCCTTTAGGGTTGAGCGCCTTTTTTGCGAAGGAGTGCATCGGCGAGAGTTGTGTGCCAAAGCGCTCCCTGGACTTGAGCATTAAGGCATCAATGGTTTTGTTGCTCAAAGGTTTGTATACGCCGTTGATGTTTTGTTCGGTGTAAGTGCTGAGTGATAGCCCCATCCATTCCCAATTGTTGTAATGGGCAGTAATGAGAATGATTCCCTGTTCGTCTTTTTCGATTTTTTCAAGAATCTCTGGGTTGACGAGATGCATTCTTTTTCGAAGGCTTTTTTTGGTGAGTGTAAGCAGTTTTAGATTCTCCAGCATCACATCGCAAAAGTTCTTTGCTGATGCTCGTTCTATGGCTTTGTGCTGTGCTTCAGTTAGCTTAGGAAAACTGTTTTTTAGATTTTTTCGAATGATGTCTTTCCGATAGCCGAAAACACGAAAAATGAGAAAAGCCAAAAGATTCGACAATGCATACAGTGCAGGGAAGGGAATTCTTCCTAAGGAAATAAGTACGAAGGCGCTAAGTTTGCCCATTTGGTTTACTTTGGTGTTGACAATCAGGCGGTTAATTTAAAACTTTTTCTTGTTTTTTCTTGAAAAGGTTTTGTCGTTTATTTTGCCGCACTGTAAATTTCCAATCCCCATACAGTTCTGGGTTTTGCAAGCTTTTTCATTTTTATTTCAAGCGCCGTAAAATTACTCTTTTTTTGTTTGCAGTTTAGAAGAATGCTTTATATTTGCACCGCTGTCGAAAAAAGGAGAGATGGCAGAGTGGTCGAATGCGGTGGTCTTGAAAACCATTGTACAGCAATGTACCGGGGGTTCGAATCCCTCTCTCTCCGCAAAGCGACTAAAAGCCCAACCGAAAGGTTGGGCTTTTTTAGTTTAATTACTTTACTAGTATTTTAGGTTTGGTAGGGGTAGGGCTGAATATTGAATTACTAATACCATATCATCAAAAATTCTAACATTACATAACTTATTTAATAAATAAAATTTAAATTCGTGTTCGAACACGGAAAAGGAATAGCAACTCACAAATAACTATCTTAGACTCAAATAAAGACCAACAAAAAGGTTTCCCTGATTTCGTATATTTTTGAAATATAAATGTTCAGCTAATTGATTAAAATCAGTAATGAAATCGATGAGACTTTTGTTTTTGAGTTAGGAGTTTTCAAACAAACCAAAGCAAATACAATCCATGAAAAATAAATTGACTTTCAAATTATTGATTTTGATATCGCTTTTAAGCCCTATGACACTATTATCACAAACTTCATTAATACAAAATGTATACAACCGTAGCACAACCTCGCTCAATGGAGATTGGCACTATATAATTGACCCTTATGAAAATGGGTTTTATAGTTATAGGGGTCATTCTTTTGACGA
>Ga0206127_1000286_pt1 | contig 65040 bp, 67 predicted proteins | sample Helgoland_Spring_6_FD_148646 | JGI IMG/M metagenome (GOLD analysis project Ga0206127, IMG submission 148646) | Pelagic subsurface seawater microbial communities from Kabeltonne, Helgoland, North Sea - Helgoland_Spring_Bloom_20160419_1 | ecosystem: Environmental > Aquatic > Marine > Epipelagic ...
GAAAACGGGCCGGAATTTTTGAAAATTCCGGCACCCCGATGTGAACAGAATTCCGCTAACAGCGAATCAGGGGATTCCCTTTGCGAATCGCCTGTGTCATACTGGTGCCACGTCCACCAAGAGACGGTTTGAGGCAGACCCAGATGAACCGACCCCCCCGCCCCGCATTCGGCACCCTATTGTTTTTCTCGATCGCTTTCGGGCTGGCGTTGTATTTCGCATTCGCCGCCGTGCAGGGTAATTTCGGCCTGTTTCGCCGCGCCGAGATCGTGGCCGACGCGCAAGACCTCAAGCTGCAATTGACCCAGGTCCAGACCGATGTGACGCGCATGGAAAACCTGACCGCGCGCCTGTCGGACGATTATCTCGACCTTGATTTGCTGGACGAACAGACCCGCAAGGTTCTGGGCATGATCCGCACCGACGAGATCGTCATCCGCTAACCCCCCGTCTTTTGCACCGCCCGTGATCGTGCCAATCAAATGTGCCTGACAGCACAGTTTTAAGGTTCCGGGCAAAAGCCTCTCGCTATCAATGTTCGAATCCGTTATTAGATAGTTTAACGCTAAACTAATTTGCGCGTGCGCGGGACAACGTTACGGAGGATTTGCCTCATGGCTGCCAAGAAACCGACCAAGAAAACCAATGCCAGTGCCGATGAGCTGAAGGCCTATTACAAGACCATGCTGCTGATCCGGCGGTTCGAGGAAAAGGCGGGCCAGCTTTATGGCATGGGTCTGATCGGCGGCTTTTGCCACCTTTATATCGGGCAGGAAGCCGTTGTTGTCGGCCTTGAGGCCACCACCAAAGAAGGTGACAGCCGCATCACCACCTACCGCGACCACGGTCACATGCTGGCCTGTGGCATGAACCCTGACGGCGTCATGGCCGAGCTGACGGGCCGCGAAGGTGGCTATTCGCGCGGCAAGGGCGGTTCCATGCACATGTTCTCGAAAGAGAAAAAGTTTTACGGCGGCCACGGCATCGTGGGCGCGAACGTGCCCTTGGGCGCGGGTGTTGCCTTTGCCGACAAGTACAAAGGCAATGACAACGTCACCTTTACCTATTTCGGCGACGGTGCCGCGAACCAGGGTCAGGTCTACGAGACGTTCAACATGGCGGCCCTTTGGAAGCTGCCGGTGATCTTCGTGATCGAGAACAACCAATACGCCATGGGCACCTCTCAGCAACGCTCGACCTCGAGCGCGGAAATCTGGGAACGTGGCAAGGCCTTTGGCATCCCCGGCGAAGCGGTCGATGGCATGGATGTGCTGGCGGTCAAGGATGCCGGCGAACGTGCTGTGAAACACGCGCGCAGCGGCGACGGCCCCTATATCCTCGAGATCAAGACATACCGCTACCGTGGCCATTCGATGTCGGACCCGGCCAAGTATCGCACCCGCGAAGAAGTGCAGAAAATGCGCGACGAGCGTGACCCGATCGAACAGGTCCGCAACATCCTGCTCGAGAATAAATACGCAAGCGAAGACGATCTGAAGGCGATCGACAAAGAGATCAAGAAGATCGTCAACGACAGCGCCGAATTCGCCAAGACCAGCCCCGAGCCCGCCCCGGAAGAGCTCTGGACAGATATTTACGCAACTGAAGTCCCGCAGGAGGCATAATAAATGGCAACCGAAATTCTTATGCCCGCCCTGAGCCCGACCATGGAAGAAGGCACGCTGGCCAAATGGCTGGTTAAAGAGGGCGATACCGTGTCCTCTGGTGACGTCATGTGCGAGATTGAAACCGACAAGGCCACGATGGAGTTCGAGGCCGTCGATGAAGGTGTGATCGGCAAGATCCTGATCGCCGAAGGCACCGAAGGCGTCAAGGTGAACACCGCGATTGCCGTGCTGCTGGAAGAAGGCGAAGATGCCTCTGCCGCTGACAGCGTTTCATCTGATGCGCCAGCGGCGGCCCCTGCCCCCTCAGCGCCAAGCAAACCCGCAGAGGCCAAAGCGCCCGCCGCGCCCGAAACCGACACCACCCCCGATTGGCCCGAAGGTACCAAGCTGAAAAAGCAGACCGTGCGCGAAGCCTTGCGTGACGGTATGGCCGAAGAAATGCGCCGCGACGAAAACGTGTTCCTGATGGGCGAGGAAGTTGCCGAATATCAGGGCGCTTACAAAATCTCCCAAGGGTTGCTGGATGAATTTGGTGCCAAGCGCGTCATTGACACCCCGATCACGGAACATGGTTTTGCCGGTATTGGTGTGGGTGCGGCCTTTGGTGGCCTGCGTCCGATCGTGGAATTCATGACCTGGAACTTCGCCATGCAGGCGATTGACCACATCCTGAACTCTGCCGCCAAGACGCTGTATATGTCCGGTGGCCAGATGGGTGCGCCCATGGTGTTCCGTGGCCCCAACGGTGCTGCGGCGCGTGTTGGCGCACAGCACAGCCAGGATTACGCGGCATGGTACATGCAAATCCCCGGCCTCAAGGTGGCGATGCCCTACTCCGCATCCGATGCCAAAGGCCTGATGAAATCCGCGATCCGCGATCCGAACCCCGTCGTGTTCCTTGAAAACGAGATCATGTACGGCAAGAGCTTTGATGTCCCCGATGTCGAAGACTACACCGTCCCGTTCGGCAAGGCCCGCATCTGGCGCGAAGGCAGCGATGTGACCATCGTCAGCTTTGGCATCGGCATGACCTATGCGCTTGAAGCCGCTGAGAAACTGGCCGCCGAAGGCATCGACGCCGAAGTCCTTGACCTGCGCACCCTGCGCCCGATGGACACCGCCAGCATCATCAAATCGGTGATGAAGACCAACCGCTGCGTCACCGTCGAGGAAGGCTGGCCGCAAGGCTCTGTTGGCAACTACATCACCAGCGTGATCATGCAAGAAGCGTTCGATTATCTGGACGCGCCGGTGATCAACTGCACAGGCAAGGACGTGCCCATGCCCTATGCAGCGAACCTTGAAAAGCTGGCCCTGCTGACCACGGATGACGTGATCGCAGCGGTCAAAAAAGTCACTTACAAATAAGGAGCGGACCACATGCCCATAGAAATCCTCATGCCCGCCCTCAGCCCCACAATGGAAGAAGGCACATTGGCCAAATGGCTGGTCAAAGAGGGCGACACCGTGTCCTCTGGCGATGTGATGTGCGAAATCGAAACCGATAAGGCCACGATGGAGTTCGAGGCCACCGACGAAGGTGTCATCGGCAAGATCCTGGTCGCGGATGGCACCGAAGGCGTGAAAGTGAACACGCCGATTGCTGTGCTGCTGGAAGACGGCGAAAGCGCGAGCGACATCAGTGCAGCCTCTGCCCCCGCCGCCGCATCCGCCCCTGCCCCTGCGTCGCAAGCGGCATCCGCGCCTGCCCCTGCGGCACCTACTGCGCCTGCGGCACCTAAGTCAGGCGACGGCACCCGCATTTTCGCAACCCCGTTGGCGCGGCGCATCGCTGCGGACAAAGGGTTGGACCTGTCCCAAGTCACAGGCTCCGGCCCCCATGGCCGCATCGTCAAAGCCGATGTCGAAGGCCTGTCCAAATCCGACGCCCCGAAAGCCGCAGCAGCAGCCCCGGCCGCAGCCGCAGCAGCCGCCAAACCCGCGCTCGCCGCAGGCCCATCCGCCGACGCCGTCATGAAAATGTACGAAGGCCGCGCGTATGAGGAAATCACCCTCAACGGCATGCGCAAAACCATCGCGTCGCGCCTGACCGAAGCCAAACAATCCATCCCGCATTTCTATCTGCGCCGGGACATCCAGCTGGATGCCCTGATGGCGTTCCGGGCTGACCTGAACAAACAACTCGAAACCCGCGGCGTGAAACTGTCGGTCAATGACTTCATCATCAAGGCCTGCGCCCTGGCGCTGCAAGCCGTGCCCGATGCCAATGCAGTCTGGGCCGGTGACCGCATTCTGAAACTGAAACCGTCAGATGTGGCTGTGGCTGTGGCCATCGACGGCGGGCTGTTCACCCCTGTGCTGAAAGATTCCGAGAATAAATCGCTCTCGGCCCTCTCGGCTGAAATGAAAGACCTCGCCACCCGTGCCCGCGACCGCAAACTTGCACCGCATGAATATCAGGGCGGCAGCTTTGCGATCTCCAACCTTGGCATGTTCGGCATTGATAACTTCGATGCGGTCATCAACCCGCCCCATGGCGCGATCCTCGCCGTTGGCGCGGGCGTGAAAAAACCTGTCGTCGGAAAAGATGGCGAACTGGCAGTGGCCACCGTGATGTCGGTCACCTTGTCAGTAGATCACCGCGTTATCGACGGGGCCCTCGGCGCGCAGCTGTTGACGGCAATCAAGGACAACCTTGAGAACCCCATGACCATGCTGGCCTGACCCCAAATCCAAATGGACCAAAATCCTCGGGGGGGCTTGGGGGGCAGACAGCCCCCCTTCTTCTTTTCAAAGGGATGGGGCAGACAGCCCCCCTCTTATAATAGAAACAAAGCCGGGATCATCTGATCCCGGCTTTTCCATTTTCTTACAGCGGATCGGTAAAAACCTCAGTCGCCTTGCGGGCCGATGATATGGTCCATCAAGATCGAAGGTTGGTCACAGCCCGCCTCGCCTACGACACGCGCCGGAATGCCGGCAACGGTTTTGCATGGCGGCACGGCCTCAAGCACCACTGAACCCGCTGCGATCCGGCTGCAATGCCCGACGGTGATATTGCCCAGAACCTTGGCCCCGGCACCGATCAACACACCATCTCCGATCTTGGGATGCCTGTCCTGTTCCTCTTTGCCCGTCCCGCCCAGCGTCACCGAATGCAGCATCGACACATTGTCGCCCACCACAGCGGTTTCCCCGATCACCACAGAATGCGCATGGTCGATCATGATGCCCTTGCCGATTTTGGCAGCCGGGTGAATGTCGACGCCGAAAATCTCGCTGACCCGCATCTGAACAAAATACGCCAGATCATACTGGCCCTTCATCCACAGGTGATGCCCGACCCGGTAGGCCTGAACAGCCTGATAGCCCTTGAAATACAAGATCGGCTGCAACAAACGGTGGCACGCAGGATCGCGCTCATAGATCGCGACCAGATCGGCACGGGCCGCTTTGATCAGCGATGGATCACTTGCATAGGCTTCCTGCACCATTTCACGCACAACCATCATCGACATTTCATTCGATGCCAGCTTGGCCGCAATTCGGTAGGACAGTGCTTTTTCGATGGATTTATGGTGCAAAATACACGCATGGACAAAGCCGCCCATCAACGGCTCATCGCGCACAGCCTTCTGCGCTTCGGTCAGGATCTGATCCCAAACAGGGTCAACGGATGCAATATTTCTGCGCGGTTCTGCCATGACAATATCCTTCTTTGTCCTGACAATATATCATTTCCGCGCAAAGTGCCAAACGCAAAGCCTTGATCACCCGTATCAATATCCATGATCCAAACCCCGCCTCCCTTGGGACGACATCAGATCACCACCGACGCCGCGGGCCCTATGCCATAGCTGGCCGACACCTGCGCAACCGAAATCAGGGCCGCCCCCGCCAGACCATCGGCCAGTTGCACGGAATCATCATAATGCCAGGTCGGGCCATTGGTTCGGGTCTCGCGGATGACCTGCCCGTTTTGCGACACACGGATAAGGTATTGCTCGGTTTCTTCGCCCAAGGGCACCTCAATCGTGTCCCACCCGTCCCCGTCTATGCGGGTGCGCCTGATCCAGTCAAAGGTCTTGCCGCTTTGGGTCGTCGTGCAGCGCAGGTGACAGGGGCGCAGTGGCCGCAACCCATTGCCATCAAAGGCTTGGGAACGGTGGATATAAGACGGATCATCATAGCCGCGCCGCGCAGGGCCAATCCGGTAATTCTGGACAATGCGCCGCAAATTGGGGCTTAGGGCCAGTTGCGAGGGCACGCCGTTCAGCAAAACGAATTGCGATCCCACAGGCCAGACAGGCGGCATCAGCGCATCAGACCCCGCCTGCCCGCGCAGCCGTTTGGTCAACCAATAGGTGTTCGGGGCTACCAGGTCCGCCTCGCCAAACTGGAAAACCTCCCAGTTGTCCGCCGTTCCATCCCCGATCGCCGCCAGATTTGCACCGCCAAGCAAGGCCGGGATATCAACGCTTTCCAGCGCGCCACTGGTCAGCCGCACTTGCAAGACGCTGCCATGATCCAAAACCCCCGCACGCGATGCGGCCATATCGGTTTCGGTGACGCCCATTGTCGCGCGGATTGGCAGGACTTTGTTCAATTGATAATTTTCGTCCGTAGCAGCCCCGTAAACCGCGACACTGCCCGGCCAAGGCTGCGCAGTTGTGGCGACATAGGGCGCGTGTGGCACCTCGTCCCCGCGCAGCAACGGCAGATCCATGAACAATGCGGTGACCGGCACAGGCGCTGAAAACGGCCTGAGCGCGGCAAGTTCGTCATCAAACGGGGCGGGATCATAGACTTCGGGTTCAATCCGCACCGCCTCGACCAATTGCAGCTCGCCCTGCTCGACACGGTCGATGCGGTACAGCGCGTCGGCTTCCTCCCCGTCGGCGGGCAGTTCGATCACATCCCCAGCCCCGACGGACAGCATCGAGGGCGGCAAGGCCAGCCGGACCGTTTCGCGCGACACCCGCGCCTCGGTCAACCAACGTTCGATCACCTGACGCCCCTCTGCACGGGTCAGGGCCATGTTGAATTCGGACGCGGCGATTGCGTGGGTTGCGTCCTGCGCCAGAACCGCTTCCTCTGCGAGGGTGTCGAAATTCCCGTCGGCCTGCACAAACCGCAGACGTACACGGCCGGCGATTTCGGCCTGTGCTTCGCGGGTCTGCTCCATGCTACCGTTCAAATCATTGCTGACCGCCAGCAAGGTCCGATCCAGACGCACAGCATTCAACCCGTCGCGCATCACAAATTGCAGCACACCGCCCCGCTCTACCGCGTCAAACCCATAGCGCAACATCAGCGGTTGCAGGCTTGCCCGCGCATCGCTGACCTGATCCACGGCATAGCCCCGCACAACACCATAAAGCGCCGACGTATCAAACGCCTCAAGCCCCGCACGGCGACAGATTTGCGCGACCACCGCCGACAGCGGTTGCGAGGACGACCGCCCGTTCAGCCAGTGCCCCCGCGCATAATTCTGCCCGTCGCTCCATAGATTGCGGTTGTTGGGAAAATACGGATAGGGCCGCGTATCCCAAGCCCAGACAAATGCACGCGACATATCAATCATCGGTGCGCCATATTCTGTCGAAACCGGATTATGCGCGGGGTCCGACCAATAGTCGGTAAAGGCGCGCAGATATTGCATTTGCAGCAGATCGTCCCGCGCGCCGGTCGAATGGTGCGGCAGGCTGCTCTCCGAGCTTTTGAGGTCCAGAAATTTATTCGGCTGGTTGGTGCCCTTGTCTATCGCGGCACAACCGTATTCGTCAACCCAGGCCCCGTCAAACTGTGGCCCGCGCAAGCCTTCGGGGTCATGGGCCGTATGCACCGTCGCCACCGCACCATTGGGCCAGACCAGCCGCTTGCGTGTCGCCTCCCAATCAGGCCGGCGGTCCGCAGGCGAACAGGCCAGAATGCCGCTATCCCCAAAGATCATCACCTCGCGCACCTGCTCGATCGTCTCGCCCACCAGCGCCACGCGGCGGCACCGCCCCGCATCCAGGGGCCGCGCACCTTCGACCATCGACCTTACCCATTCGGCACCGGCACGGGTTTTGCCCGCACCCCGCCCGCCCAAGATCACCCAAGACCGCCACGCGCCTTCGGGCGGCAGCTGATGCGGCATCGCCCAGAACTCGAATAAAAAAGGGAGAGCCATAAGCTCTCCCTCATCCAGTTCATTCAGAAACTGGTCTTGCAGCGCCGCATCGGCGGAGCCGATCCAGCTTGCACCCGATCTCAGCCCGTGCCCGGTCAAGATCAAGGGCATACCCCCCTCGAGCAATGCCCGCTTGTCTGTTCCTACAGTCATTCAGATAACTCTCCACTTTGACGCAGGTCGCCACCATGCCGCTGGCTTTACCCAGTGCCTTTGACGCCGCAGTTTCGTTCAGTTCCTCCCCGGATGTGGCCTGTTCTCTCAGGCTCTCGATTTCACGACGCAGGTCGCGGATTGCCGATTGAAGCGCTTTGAAATGCTCTTCGCTCGTCGCAATCTCTTGCTCCGGGGTAATCATAGTCATTTTGCTCTTACCTCTCGTTTGGAACCTCCAAATCCGAGCGAACACGAAAAAACGGCCACCGGAAATTAATCCGGGGCCGTTTGCCCATTTCGTCTAGCATGCCTAGATATCTACGTCAGAGCGGTCGCAAAGTCAAGGAAAACAAAGTTACCGAAACCTTCCAACCCCTTACGATGGTTAAGGAATTCTTAAAATCCCCACCCCACTCACAAGGCCAACCCCAAGGTCAGTCTCCCCCCGTTGATGCGTTGCCCGCCGCTGCTGCACCACGCTCGGCTTCAATCACGCGCCAGGCTGCGACATTGCGGTTATGCTCCTCCAGCGTCACCGCAAAAGCATGTCCGCCCGTGCCGTCCGCAACAAAGAAAACATATTTTTCTTCAACGGGTTGCGCCGCCGCCATCAGGCTCGCAAGACCGGGGTTTGCAATCGGCGTGGGCGGCAATGCCGGAATGACATAGGTGTTATACGGCGTCTCTGCACGCAGCTCGCTGCGGCGCAAACCACGGCCCAGAATACCCTCGCCCTTGGTGATCCCGTAGATCACCGTGGGGTCGGTCTGCAACCGCATCCCTTGGTTCAAACGGTTGATGAACACACTTGCCACCTGCCGACGTTCTTCGGGCACACCAGTCTCTTTTTCGATGATCGACGCCAAAATCAGCATTTCTTCGGGGGTTTCAATCGGCAGACCGGGGTCGCGCGCTTCCCATGCCTCTGCCAAACGCTGCTCTTGCGAGGCTTGCATCGCCGCCAAAACCGTAGTGCGATCCTGACCTTGCCGCACCTCATAGCTGTCCGGTGCCAACGTCCCCTCAGCAGGCACCGCATCAACGGAGCCTTCCAGCAAATCAATCGACTTCAACGCCTCGACCACCTGCCAGCTGGTCACACCTTCTGCCATGGCGATACGGTACCGCGTGTCGGCCTGGGCTTTGGTCTGGGTGTAAACCTCGGGCACCTCATCCACACCGGGTGTGAACTCGGCCCGCTCCACGAAACGGCTGGTTGCCGGATCCAATTCGCGCACCTGCGTGCTGATCCGGTTGATCCCGATGCGGTACACGACTTCGGTACCGCAGGTGCTGGCCCCGCCCCGTGTGACCGTGTCCACGATCTCTTTCATGCTGGCTTCGGGCTCGATCAGATAGCTGCCGAACTTCAGATCATTGGTCTTTTCTTCATACTTGGACCCAAGCCGGAAAATCGACGCCGAACGCACCGCGCCCTGCTCGGCAAGGTTATCGCCGACAGCCCGCATGTTCGATCCACGCTCGACCTGCAAACAAATCGCCTGCGACAGCGGTCCGGGCGCGTCATACTGCCCCCGGCCCCAGATAATGACGCCCCCCAAAAGGAACAGCGCCAAAATCAGGAACGTCACTGCGTTAGACGCAATATGTCTCCACATTAGGAAATCTTTCCGAACAACACGCTCGCGTTGGTGCCGCCAAACCCGAACGAGTTGCTCAGCGCGACATCAATCTTGCGCTCGACCTTCTTGTTCGGTGCCAGATCAATCTTTGTCTCGACCGCAGGATTGTCCAGGTTGATGGTGGGCGGTGCCACCTGATCACGGATCGCAAGGATCGAGAAAATCGCCTCGATCGCGCCGGCGGCCCCCAGCAGGTGCCCCGTGGCGGATTTGGTCGAAGACATGGTGACGCCGCCGACAGCATCCCCCAACATCCGCTCGACCGCGCCCAGCTCGATCACATCCGCCATGGTCGATGTGCCATGCGCGTTGATATAGTCGATGTCTTTTGGCTCAAGCCCCGCACCGCGCAAGGCACTGCGCATGGACCGTTCAGCGCCGTCACCATCTTCGGCAGGTGCAGTGATGTGATAAGCGTCGCCAGACAGACCATAGCCCAGCACTTCGGCGTAAATCTTGGCACCGCGCGCTTTGGCGTGCTCGTATTCTTCCAGCACCACAATGCCCGCCCCTTCGCCCATGACGAAACCGTCACGGTCCGCATCATAGGGACGGCTGGCTTTCTTGGGGTCGTCGCCACGTTTGGTCGACAAGGCCTTGCACGCGTTAAAGCCGGCAATACCGATTTCGCAAATCGCGGCCTCGGCCCCGCCTGCAATCATCACATCGGCGTCGCCATGCATGATCAAACGGCTTGCGTCGCCGATGGCATGGGCCCCGGTGGAACAGGCCGTCACAACCGAATGGTTCGGACCACGGAAGCCATAGCGAATCGACACCTGCCCCGAGATCAGGTTGATCAACGCGCCGGGCACAAAGAACGGGCTGACGCGGCGCGGGCCTTTTTCATGCATCATGATGGCCGTGTTGGCGATGGAATTCAGACCACCAATGCCCGACCCGATCAGAACACCGGTGCGTTCCTGATCTTCGCGGTCGGTGGGCAACCAACCTGAATCCTCGATCGCCTGCTGGGCAGCGGCAACACCGAACATGATGAACGTATCAACCTTGCGCTGCTCTTTCGGCTCCATGTATTTGTCGGCATTGAACGTGCCGTCGGTGCCATCACCAAGAGGAACCTCGCAAGCGTATTGCGTGACCAAACGACTGGCATCAAAGCCCGTGATCGGCCCTGCGCCCGATTGACCGTCCAAAATTCTGGACCAGCTGGCCTCGACCCCATCGGCCAACGGCGTCACTAGCCCCAAACCTGTCACCACTACTCTGCGCATATCCAAGCCCCTTGGTGTTTTTGTGCGTTAACCGGCTATACCTTGGCAGCGTGTCGAATTTCAAGACGCGATGCATCGCTTCGATTTCAGACGGGCGGGCCTTTGCGCGTCATCAGGCACACATCCGTGCCCTCGACCGCAACTTCGCGCAGCGCGACATAACCCAAGGCCTGCGCCAGATGCAGCGACACTTTGTTCTGCACATCAATCATGCAAACCGTGCGCCCCGTGACCACGCGATCAAACCAGTCATGGGCAGCTTTCGCAGCCTCCAGCCCCAATCCGCAGCCTTGCGCATCGGGGGCCAAGACCCAACCGGCCTCGGGGAAAGGGTCGAAATCATCCCCGAATCCGCGCGACCCAAAGAAAAATCCGGTTTGCCCGGCCATTTCGCGGGTGCCATGCGGCTGGATCGCCCATTGCCCGAATCCGACAATCTGCCAATGCCCCGCATTGCGCAAAAACGCGTCCCAAGACCGCGCCTTGGGCCAGGGTTTGCCGCTGATATGGGTGACAACCTCGGGCGTGGCCCAGATTTCGGCATAGCGCGCGAAGTCTTCTGAGCGCATGGCCCGCAAGGTCAGTCTGGCAGTGTTGATCGTCGGGACAGCTCGGGACATATGGTGAATTGCTTTCACGCTGATTGTTTTGTGCCCCCACTGTCACCCAAGCCCGCCCCCTGAGACAAGCAAGAACCAACCGCGCAAATGAAAAACGGCGCCCTTCCGCTGTGGAAGAACGCCGTTTCAGAATTATTCTGCCGACCAACCCGCCAGGCGGGTCAACGGCGCAAAGCTTAGGAAGCTTCTTTGATGAACTTTACGGCGTCGCCGAAAGTCTGGATGTTTTCAGCCGCATCATCAGGAATTTCGATGCCGAATTCTTCTTCGAACGCCATCACCAGCTCAACAGTGTCGAGGCTGTCTGCGCCTAGATCGTCGATGAACGATGCGTTCTCGACAACTTTGTCTTCTTCAACACCCAAGTGCTCTACAACGATCTTCTTTACGCGGTCTGCGACGTCGCTCATAATCAGTCCTCATTCATTCGGGCAACTCTTGCCCTCTTCTGTTTCCGCCCAAAGCCGAAAGGCCCGTTTGGATCGTGCCCCGAAGGGCGGCTATGGTCCTTGTTGACACAAGGCATGGGGGGCAATCAAGCCTTCCCAAATTCAAATCTGCGCCTCCTTTAGCATAAGACGCAGCTTTGGCAAACGCTTTGCAGCGCGAGGTCACAACATGGCCATACCACCGTTCACATGCAAGGTCGTTCCTGTGACATAGGCGGCTTCCGTACTGGCAAGATAAACGACAGCGGCAGCAATTTCGGATGGCTCGCCCATGCGGGCCGCCGGAATCTGCGCCATGATTCCCGCTTTCTGATCATCGGTCAACTTTTCGGTCATCGCCGTTGTGATGAACCCCGGCGCAATCGCGTTGACCGTGATCCCACGGCTGGCGACCTCATAGGCCAGTGATTTCGACATCCCCACCATGCCCGCCTTGGACGCGGCATAATTGGCCTGACCGGGGTTGCCCGTCGCCCCCACGATGCTCGAGATGTTCACGATCCGGCCCCAACGCGATTTCATCATGCCGCGCATCACGCCTTTGCACAGCTTGAAGGTCGCGGTCAGGTTGACGTTGATCACCGAATTCCATTCATCATCCGACATGCGCATGAACAGGTTGTCGCGGGTGATACCGGCGTTGTTGACCAGAATATCAACCGATCCCATCGCCTCGATCGCCTGCTTGGGCAGGGCTTCGACCGCGTCCATATCGCTCAGGTTACAGGGCAGCACATGGGCGCGCTCGCCCAACTCGGCCTTGAGCGCCTCCAGCGGCTCTGTCCGTGTGCCAGACAGCCCGACGGTCGCACCCTGCGCATGCAAACTGCGTGCGATATCCGCACCAATGCCACCGGACGCACCTGTGATAAGCGCATTTTTTCCTGTCAGATCAAACATATACCCGTCCTTTATTTCTGGTTCATCGCAGCGGCATCTGCCGCGGTGCCAACATTCACGCAAGCGATGTCTTTGTTGATGCGGCGGATCATGCCGGACAAGGCCTTGCCCGCGCCGATCTCCCAAATCTCGGTCACGCCCTGCGCGCCCATCCATTCAACCGACGACAACCAGCGCACCTGCCCGGTGACCTGTTCGATCAGCAATTTGCGAATCTGGTCCGGGTCGCTGACAGCTTGCGCGATCACATTCGCAACCACCGGCACCTTTGGCGCGTGCATGGTCACATCGGCCAGCGCGCCGGCCATTTCCTCGGCTGCGGGGGCCATCAACGCACAGTGAAACGGTGCAGAGACAGGCAACAACAAGGCCCGCTTTGCCCCTGCCGCCTTGGCCAGATCAAGCGCGCGTTCAACGGCGGCCTTGCTGCCCGATACAACATTCTGCGCGGGATCATTCTGGTTGGCGACCTGACAGACTTCGCCTTGGGCGGCCTCGGCTGCGACCTGTTCGGCCTGCTCAAAGCTAAGCCCCAGCAACGCGGCCATTGCCCCCTGCCCGACCGGCACAGCGGCCTGCATGGCGCGCCCACGGATGCGCAGCAACCGCGCGGTATCGGCCAGCGAAAACGTGCCCGCCGCACAAAGTGCTGCATATTCCCCCAAGGAATGGCCCGCAACATAGGCGGCTTTCTCGACCGTGATCCCTTCGGCGTTCAACGCGGCCATTGCCGCCATCGATGTGGCCATCAACGCAGGTTGCGCGTTTTGGGTCAGGGTCAGCGCCTCGGCGTCACCTTCCCAGATCAATGTCGACAGCTTCTCGCCAAGCGCCTCGTCGACCTCGTCAAAGACAGCCTTGGCTGCCGGATAGGCGTCTGCCAGATCGCGGCCCATACCGATGGTTTGCGCGCCTTGGCCCGGATATACGAATGCAATGCTCATAAGGTCCCCCCGTTTTTCATTGGAACGGCTTTACCGCGTGGGCTGCGCGCAAACAAGCCTGCACCGCCCCTGTGCGGATATCCAGATTGTCTGGCACCTGGAATCAATTACAGTGAACCCGAATGAAACCGGAGACCAAGATGGCCCTTAGCAACACAGCAATCCGCTACGGCGGCGTTACGAAATTCTTTCACTGGCTGACCGCCCTGCTGATCCTGTCGCTGATTGCATCCGGCATGTTCGCCGAGGATCTCCCCCATGAAACACAGATCCAGCTGACCCAGAAAGCGTGGTTCTTTTCCCTGCATAAAACCATGGGCGTCACGGTGTTTTTCGTGGCCTTGCTGCGGATCATCTGGGCCATCAGCCAACCCAAACCCGGCCTGTTGAACGCCGATAAAAAGCTGGAACGCTGGCTGGCTGAAACCGTGCATTGGGTGCTTTATGGCTCGATCGTGATTGTGCCGCTTGCCGGTTGGATCAGCCACGCCGCGGCGTCAGGTTTCGCGCCGATCTGGTGGCCGTTTGGCCAGAACCTGCCGCTGGTCCCCAAAAGCACCTCCATCGAACATCTGTTTGGCGCGGTGCATGTAATTTCAGGCAAGGTCCTGATTGGCGCAGTCGTCCTGCATGTCGCAGGCGCGCTCAAGCATCACGTGATCGACCGCGATTCGACCCTGCGCCGCATGCTCCCCGGAGAGCCGCCCATCGGCCCCATGCCCGCACAACACCACAGCAGCGCGCCCTTCCTGACCGCCCTTGCGATCTGGGTCGCGGCCCTGGTTGTCGGGTTCGGCCTGGGCATTGCGGGCGACAAGCAAGGCGCAGAGGCATCCCAGGCACCGGCATTGGAACAGGTGGCCTCCGAATGGACGGTGGAGGACGGCACAATCACCATTTCCGTCAGCCAGTTCGGCTCAACCGTCGAAGGCAGCTTTGCTGACTGGACCTCGGCCATCGCCTTTGACGAAACCGTGCAAATCGGCAAGGCGGGCACGGTCACGACGACCATTTCCATCCCGTCACTCACCATGGGGTCGGTCACCGGTCAGGCGATGGGCCCTGATTTCTTTAACGCCGACAACTTCCCAACTGCCACGTTTGAGGCCGATATCAATGTCGCCTCCGACAGCTATCTGGCCGATGGCACGCTCACCATCAAGGACCAGTCGGTGCCGGTGTCCCTGCCCTTTACCCTGTCGGTCAGTGACGACCGGGCGGTGATGCGCGGCACCACCACATTGGACCGCCGCGCCTTTGCGATCGGTCAGGATGTGACCGACACGGCAACCTTGGGGTTTGAGGTCACAATCGAGATCAGACTGACCGCCACCCGCCCCGCGCAATAACAACACCTACCATCCAGACATAAAAACGCCGGGGTCATTGCCCCGGCGTTTTCAATTTCAACGATCGTAGTAAGGCTTACTCAGCCTTCATTGCCTCGATCGAGATGTCGATTTGCACTTCGTCGCTGACGAATGGCGCGAATTTGCCAAGGTTGAAGTCAGAGCGCAGAACAGTCGCTGTGGCATCAAAACCGGCCCAAGGCTTGCCCGCCATCGGGTGGTCGCCCATCTGGTTCAGCTTTGCGTCCAGAACAACCGATTTGGTCACGCCGTTCATGGTCAGGTCGCCAGTGATCAGGCCGGTCGTCTCGCCAGTTACTTCGATACCGGTCGATGCGAATGTCACCATGTCGCCGTCGGCTGCGCCAAAGAAGTCATCGGACATGAAGTGATCGGTGCGGGCCTGCCAGCCGGTGATCATGTCCATCACGGGAAACGATACCGACACGGAAGAATTCGCAGGCTCTGCCGCGTCCATCATGATTTCGCCGTCAAATCCGCTGAACATGGATGTGGTGGTGGAAAAACCAAGGTGGTTATAGGTGAAAACGATCTGGCTGTGGCTGGCGTCAAGAACGTATTTCTCGGCAGCGAATGCAGATGTGGCCCCAAACGCGAGCGCAGAGGCAAGAAGAACGGATTTGAAAGTCATGGCGATACTCCAGGTTGCAATTATGTATGACCCACAATTGCGACTTATGGTCACGTAAACAATCCATCAAGGTCAAACACTGTCTGCGCAGGAATGAACAGTCAGGGTACAACACGGCGCAGGTTTCGCGCGGTTTTTGGCCGCATAGACCTGGTGCCGTTTCTAAAGCCTGACCCCTGCGTCAAGCAGACCCGAAACCAGAAAATCCATGGTTTTCGGTTCGGTCACATGCACATCAGCCAGAAATTCGCCCTGCTGATCCCAGAACTTCAACACATTCTCGGAGTTCTCGACCCGGCCCAATTGATCAAATCTGCTGCTATACACCACCAACATGGCCCCCATCGCACCGGGCCGCAGAATGCGCAGTTCGGACCGCGACACATCCAGTTCGACCTCGGTCTGGGCGGTGGGCCGGACTGCGAAGACCAGCCAGAACCCCAAAAGCAGCGCAATTGTCGACAGGCCCATCTTCATCAGCATCACATCGCCGCTGAAATCCGCGCCCGGCAACACCCAAAGCCCCGATGCCGCCGCAATCATCGAAATACCCAAGAGCCGTTGCAACATGCAAACAATGGTCCGAAGCCCGTCCGAAGACCCGTTTGCCCCCGGATAGCTTGCGCTGCCGGTCATGAAATCGGATGTTGCTGACATATGTTACCCTTTGCCTCTTGTTGGCCACCTGTCCGATGCGACCTTTCCTTAGGTCCAGAGATCGCGGCAAAATAAGGCCGTAAAAAGGAAGCATCGTGTCAGACACCGGGCAATTGCACGAAATGCGCAAGCCCGCCCGCCTGGCCGTCTGTATTGCCCCTTGCCCCGCACGCGAAACCGTGTATATCGACCCTTCGTTTTGCATCATCTTTTGAACCGCGCAGACTCTCGTGGTGAGGCCGCAAAACGCTCTTGCCTCGCCTATGAAATGCGCCTTGATATAAATAGGAGTGCACATGCCGCTTTATGAGCATGTTATGATTGCGCGTCAGGACTTGTCCAACACGCAAGCAGAAGGCCTTATCGAACATTTTGGCACAGTTTTGGCTGACAACGACGGCAAGCTCGTCGACAGCGAATACTGGGGCGTCAAAACGATGGCCTATAAGATCAACAAAAACCGCAAGGGCCACTATGCCTTCCTGCGTTCGGACGCCCCTGCGACCGCAATTCAGGAAATGGAGCGTCTGATGCGTTTGCACGACGACGTAATGCGCGTTCTGACCATCAAAGTTGATGAGCATAAGGAACTGCCATCCGTTCAAATGCAAAAACGTGACGAACGCCCCGAGCGCGGCGAACGCCGCGAGCGCCGTTGATCATCAGCTTGAAAGAAAGGACATAAACCATGGCCGCAAAACCATTTTTCCGCCGTCGTAAAGTCTGCCCCTTCTCGGGCGACAACGCACCGGCAATCGATTACAAAGACACACGTCTTCTGCAGCGCTACATCTCTGAGCGCGGCAAAATCGTACCATCCCGCATCACAGCAGTCTCTGCGAAAAAGCAGCGTGAATTGGCCCGTGCCATCAAACGCGCCCGCTTCCTCGCCTTGCTGCCCTACGCCGTTAAGTAAGGAGAAAGCACATGCAAGTTATCCTTCTGGAACGTGTGGCCAAGCTTGGTCAAATGGGCGAAGTCGTGGACGTAAAGCCAGGCTACGCACGCAACTATCTGCTGCCACAAGGCAAAGCGCTGTCGGCTTCCAAAGCCAACATCGAAGCCTTTGAAGGCCAGAAAGCACAGCTTGAGGCGCAAAACCTCGAGACCAAAAAAGAAGCCGAATCCATGGCGGACAAGCTGAACGGTCAGCAGTTCGTTGTGATCCGTTCCGCTTCCGATTCGGGTGCTTTGTACGGTTCGGTTACAACACGTGACGCAGCCGACGTTGCAACAGCCGAAGGTTTCACAGTCGACCGCAAGCAGGTCGTTCTGCGCAACCCGATCAAAGATCTGGGCCTGCACGATGTAACAGTCAATCTGCACCCCGAAGTCGAAGCCACCATTCAGCTGAACGTCGCACGTTCCGTTGAAGAGGCCGAACTTCAGGCCGCAGGCAAATCGATCCAGGAACTGGCCGCGGAAGAAGAAGCCGCAGCAGAGTTCGAAATCTCTGAATTGTTCGACGATATCGGCTCTGCCGCGAATGATGACGAAGATCTGGCCGAAGCTGTTGAAGCGCAGGAAGACGACGAAGCGAAAGCTTAAGTCTCTCCCCGTCCAAGAAAAATTGACGCCGCTCCCGATCACTCGGGGGCGGCGTTTTCTTTTGGCCGCCCCTCGTAGGGCCTGCCCTCTTGGCTCACCCATCTGCGCTTCTACGCTCATTCAGGGGCAGTTTCGGCGACCATTTGCCCATGCAAACCGCCAAGGTTGCAGCGCACGTCAACCGATGTAGGGTCTCCAAAGCAAAAACCAGAGTTTTCAAATGCCAAACATCTCTCGCCGTCTTTTGTGCCTGATGCTCATATGCAGCACAGGCGTTGCTGCTTGTGCCACTACGCCACCAGCGCCCCCCGCCCCGGCCCCGCAAATGCAGCTCTATCCGAACGAGACGCCTGAACTGCGCAGCCTGATCAACAAATGGGCCGACTTCTACGACGTGCCCCGCCCGCTGGTCCACAAGCTGGCCATCCGCGAAAGCACACCCCGCCCTGAGGCGCGCAACGGGCCCTATTTCGGGCTGTTGCAGATCCTGCCTGCCACAGCCCGAGGGATGGGGTTTCAGGGCAGCGCTGACGACTTGCTGAACCCAGACCTAAACCTGAAATACGGTGTCAAATATCTGCGCGGTGCATGGCTGCTGGCAGACGGCGATCACGCGACCGCAATCAAATGGTACGCCCGCGGCTACTATTACGAAGCAAAACGGCGAAACATGCTGGTAGAGACCGGCCTGCGCAAAGGCTGACCGGAAAATTTCAAATTTTCCGGCCCGGAATTTTTGAAAAATTCCGCCCCCGCCAAATAGCAAAAGGGCCACCCAACCGGATGGCCCTTTTCTAATTCAGCGTATCAAAGCGGTAAGACTTATTCGTCTTCCAGTGCTTCAACGGCTTTTTGCAGATCTTCTTTGGACACTTCTTTTTCGTTCAAAGTTGCCTGCTCGAACACATAGTCAACGACTTTGTCTTCAAACAATGGCGCACGCAGCTGCTGCTGCATTTGCTGGTTTTGCTGAACGAATTCAAAGAACTGACGCTCTTGGCCCGGGTACTGGCGCGCCTGGTTCATGATCGCTTGGGTCATTTCGGCGTCTGTTACCTGAACTTCGGCCTTCTGACCCAGCTCTGCCAACAGCAGGCCAAGACGAACGCGACGTGTGGCCAAAGTCTTGTGCTCTTCTGTGGTTTCGATTTCCGGGTGGTCGTGGCCCTGAACATCAGGGTTCTCTTCGTGCCACAGCTGATGCGCAATCTGGCCCGCTTCGGCATCCAGCAAGGACGGTGGCAAGTCAAAGCTGACCAGCTTGTCCAGCGCGTCCAGCAAACCACGTTTCATGACAGCGCGCGATGCGCCCATGTATTCGGCTTCCAGACGCTCGGCGATCTGACCTTTCAGGCCAGCAAGGTCTTCGGCACCGAATTTGGTGGCCAGCTCGTCGTCGATCTTGGCGGCAACAGGCTTCTTGACGTCTTTGATTTTGCACTCAAACACGGCTTCTTTGCCAGCAAGGTGAGGCGCTTGGTAATCGTCTGGGAAAGAAACGGTAACGTTCTTTTCCTCATCCGCAACAACACCGACCAGCTGCTCTTCGAAACCGGGGATAAAGGAGTTGGAGCCCAGAACCAAAGGATAATCCTCGGCGGCACCACCGTCGAACGCAACGCCGTCAACCTTACCAAGGAAGTCGAACACGATCTGGTCGCCGTCTTTGGATTTCACGCCAGCTTTGCGCGATTTGAAATCCTGTGCGGTTTCGGCAAGGTTTGCCAGCGCTTCGTCAACGGCCGCATCGTCAGCTTTGACAACCATTTTATCAAGCGTGATGGAGGTCAGATCAACTTCGGGGATCTCGGGCAGTGCTTCGTAGGTCATTGTGACCTCGACATCGTCGCCTTCTTTCCAGTCTTCGTTGGCCATCTTTACATCAGGCTGCATCGCAGGGCGATCGCCGGATTTTTCAAAGTGCTCTTGCATGGCGCCATCAATGGCTTCCTGCATGGCTTCGCCCATAACCTTTTGGCCGAACTGCTTTTTCAGCAGCGCCATAGGTACTTTACCTTTGCGAAAGCCCTTCATTTCGACTTCGGGCTGTGCTTCGGCCAGCTTCTCGTTGACCTTGGCCTCCAGTTCAGCTGCTGTCACAGTGATGGCATAGCCGCGTTTCAGACCTTCGTTCAGCGTCTCGTTGACCTGCATGTTTGCTCCATAGGGTAAGGCCGCGCGATTATTGGCGCGGGCGGAAAAATTTCCGCTCTTCTATTTGGGCCTGCGCTTGGGCGCAAGCGGATTTGGCTCTGGCGTGTCAGGGCGGGTCGTTTTCCACCCCCCCCCCCGTTGGCACATCACATGCCCAAGGCTTCTTTATACATCTCCAACACCGCTTCTTCTTCGGCGATATCGTCCTTGTCGCGTTTGCGCAGGGCAATCACCTTGCGCAGCACTTTGGTGTCATAGCCGCGGGACTTCGCCTCGGCCATGACCTCTTTTTGCTGCTCTGCCAGATCTTTCTTTTCGGAATCAAGGCGTTCGATCCGTTCAACGAACTGGCGAAGCTCGTTTGCAGTGACGCGGTAGGTCGCATCGCCAACGACGTCGGCGGATTCGGGGTTGGTGGCACTGTCGCTCATTGCGGGGTCCTGTGTCTGGAAAGGGTCAGCGCCCTGACTAACGCCGCACCTGCCCTGCCGCAAGCCACACTTGCGATACCTTGCCAATTGAGGTAGCCCGCGCCTCATGGAAAATGCATCAACTTCTCTGTTCGACATCTTGATCTGGGCCGGCGCGCTGATCTCGCTGGTGGGATTCTTTGGCCTTGTTTGGTGTATCGTCACCGTGATGCGCGCAAAACGCGCCAATCTGCCCGAGGATGACATGCGGCTGGTCTTGCAAAAAGCGCTGCCGCTAAACCTTGGCGCGCTGTTTCTGTCGGTGATCGGGCTGATGATGGTCGTGATCGGGATCATGCTGGGCTAATCGCAGTCTTTGTGATTTGCTTCTTGCCACACATTCAAAAAACTTTATGTATTATGGCGACGCGGGCCGCTTTGCGCCCTTTCTTAACGTGTGATCGGAATAAAATATGATTGAGATGGATTGGATCTGGGGCCTGATTGGCGGCCTCATCATCGGCTGCGGCGGTGCCGTCTATTTGCTGGGCAACGGGCGCATCATGGGGGCCAGCGGCATTATCGGTGGTCTGGTTGACGGGTCGGGCCGCAGCAACTGGATCGAGCGGGTATGTTTCGTCGCGGCGCTGCTTATCGCCCCTGCGGTACTGATCCTGTTTACGGGAGTTCCTGGGGAAACCAACGTGACCGATAACTATGCCTTGATCGTGATTGGCGGCCTTTTGGTCGGTGTCGGTACACGGATCGGCGGCGGCTGTACCTCCGGCCACGGGGTCTGCGGTATTTCGCGGCTGTCCCCACGCGGGATCGTGTCGACCTTGATCTATATCTTTGCGGGCGCGGTGATGGTTGCTGCCCTGCGCGCCATGACAGGAGCACTGTAAGATGCGGAATATGTTTGCCATTTTGTCCGGTGCCCTGTTCGGCATTGGCCTGTACCTTGCCGATATGACCAACACGGTCAAAGTTCAGGGGTACCTTGATTTCTTCGGTAATTGGGATCCGACTTTGGCCTTTGTTATGGGCGGCGCGATCTTGCCAATGGCCGTTGCCTGGGTTTTGACACGCAACCGCAAACCCGTGATTGGCGGCGAATTCCCTGCGCCCGCGCCGGCAAAGTTTGACCGCAAGCTGATCATCGGTGCCATTCTGTTCGGTATGGGCTGGGGTCTGGTCGGGCTTTGCCCAGGTCCGGCTGTCGCATCGCTGAGCTTTGGCGGCGTTGCAGGGTTGGTCTTTCTGGTCGCGATGCTGGCGGGCATGTTGATTGCCCCCAAAGTGTCACCACTGCTGGACAGCAAAGGCTGAGCTGGTTAAATCAAGCTATGGATATGCGCAAAATCACCCCCCGCTTCTTTGCTTCGCCTCAGATTGATCCGTCCGACATGGCCGCGATCGCCGAGGCAGGTATCACCTTGATCCTGTGCAACCGCCCGGATGCGGAAGTGCCCCCAAGCCATCAGCACGAGGCCATCAAAGCCGCCGCCGAGGCTGCGGGGATCAAATTTGCGTATCAGCCGCTGACCCATCAGACGATGACACCTGATGTCATCGCCAATAACCGCGCGATCAGCACGGCACTGGACGAAACCGTGCTGGCCTATTGCGCGTCAGGGACACGCTCTACCATTGCTTGGGCGCTTGGTCAGGCTGGCGAAGTTCCTGCCGACGAGCTGATCGAAGCCGCGCGTGCGGGGGGCTATGATCTGTCCCACATGCGCGGCGTCCTAAGCGCGTCATACGCCTAAGCGACTAGCACGCATAATTTTTCGATCAGCCGGTCTGAAACTGGCTGATCGGGTTTGCGTCATTTCCTTCCCCCTCCTCATCCTCGAAACCCGGCAGGTCCGACATGTCGGGCATCGGGGCGTTGGCAAAGCCCATTTCAGGATCAGGCAACCCTGACGATGGCAGATCCGGCATTCCTGACGATGGCAGATCCGGCATTCCTGACGATGGCAGATCCGGCATTCCTGACATTGGCATATCAGGCAACCCTGACGTTGGCAGATCCGGCATGCCTGACATTGGCATCCCTTTGTCTGGCATTCCTGACGTCGGGAAACCTGATGTCGGCAATCCGAAGTCTGGCAAGCCGGCATCGGGCATCTGCGGATGCTCAGGCAATGCAGGCAGGTCTTGCACGCTATAGAAATCTTCGAATTGTGCATCTAGTGCGCCTTCGTCGCGCAATGCATTGCCGTCAGTCTCCCTTCGTCTTGGCGCATCCTGTTTTTTCGCACGGTGTTTCAAACGCAATGCGCGCTGGCCATCCTTCTGGCCCAGCACGCCTTCTCCCAATATCCGCCCCTGCCGTGTGCGCACCTGTGCCGTGTCAAAACTGACATGGCCCAGATCAAGCACCTGCCCGACCTGCAATGCCCCTGCCGCCCGGATCGACATCTTGATCTGCGTCAGTGACACGATCAAATCAGCCTTCAGGCCCAAGACATTCTCGCACAGGGTTTTTCTTGTGCCCGACACGGCACCGTCTTCACCGTCCGGGTCAGTCTGTTCGACCTTGGGCGGTGGCGCAGGTACCGGCAGACAGAACAGCATTTCGCCCTGCCGCGCCCCTTTGCACAAATCCAGCGTAAAACGCAGGATATGAAATTCATGGGCATCCAGCGCCAGCATCAGCAAGCGCACATCCTGCGCCTTGGCTCCGAACCGGAACCCCGTCAGCATCCGCTGTTCTTCTTCGGTTTCGGGCAAAGGGGCCGCGCGTTCCAACAGGCTGTTGATCAAGGGCTCGATCAGCGATGCATCCGTGGCCGTCATGGCGCGCGCGGGTCCGTCCCCCTTGACCGGATGCACTTCTCCCATTGTTTGCTGCTGGATCAGCCCCCCGACCAGCGCCGGGGCAACCATGACCGCCCCGCGTGCACCGGCCGGGCCATCCAGCAGGATCAGCAAATGATCGTCCTGAAACACGTCGACACAGGCATCGTTTTCAATAATCTCCTGCGTCGCCCCCAATGTGGCCACGGGCAGCGAAAACAGATCATTGCCGACTTTGGACAGGGTCAGCCGCAGCGCCTTGAGCACGGAAACAGTGCGCGACTGGTGCAAAGCCCGCCCCGCATGCGCCTTGCGCCGCATCACTGATTGTTGCTGCTCCGTCACTGGATACTCCGCCGGACTCAAAACCCCATTAGGTCAGGTCTAGACGGTTAATGGTAAAGATGACCTTTATGCAGATGCGGCGGCATCAATATTATCACTGGCACCGCTGCGCGGCACCGCAGGCAAAGTCACGCGAAAACCGGTGCCCTGCGCATCGGGCAAATAGGTGATATTCCCCTGCAAACGCGTGATAATTTCACGGCAGATCGCAAGGCCCAAACCCGCCCCTTCGCCGCCCTGTCCCGGAACGCGGGCAAATTTCTCAAAGATCAACGCACGCGATGCCACTTCAATGCCGCTGCCGTTGTCAATAAAATCAATCGCAACCTGATCGCCTTGCAGCATGACGTTGATCCCCAGTTCCGGCGTGTCAGAGACACAATATTTCTGCGCATTGGTGATCAGATTGATGAACACCTGCGCAAGCCGGTCCAGATCGGTCTCGAGCATCACGTCTTCGTCGGCGGGGTTTCGAATGATCTTGATCGTGCGGGTATTTGCCGCCTGTGCCGTGGTCACGGCAAGGTCAAGCACCCCGCGCAATGCGCCCTTTTGCCGGTTCAACGTGACGGCCCCGTTTTCCAGAACCGACAACCCCAGCAGATCGTCCAACAGCCGCGTCAGGCGGATCGTCTCGGAATGGATGATCGACGCATAGCGGGTCTTTTCCTCGGGGCTTAATGCTTCGGCATCGCGCAAGATTTCCGAGAACGACCGGATTGACGTCATGGGCGTGCGCAATTCATGGCTGATCTGGCTGAGAAAACTGTCTTTTTGATGCGACAACTGGGTCAGCTTGTCATTGGCGCTGCGCAGTTTTTCCGCCGTATCCGACAATTCACGCGACTTGATCTCGAGTTGGCTGGAATATTCCAGCATCTGTGCGGATTCGTCGGCAACCGCCAGCAGGTCGCGCACCGATACCGATGTGCCCCCCACCAGTTGCGCCACCATCGCATGGGCCGTTGCGGCCCCCACCGATGCCGCAAGCTCGCGCTCCAGCGCCTGAACAAAGCGCGGCGTGGGTTCCGGCAATCCTTCGGCTTTTTCCTGCAACTGCGCCTGAGCGCGAAAAAACGCCTGTGCCTCGACCGGCCCCAGAATGCGTTGCGCCATGATCATCAGGTCTTCGGTTCCGGCCTCGGAGGCGGTCCAGCCGCGTGTCGGGCTTGAATGGTCAAAGATGTTGACGAATTGCGCGCCCTGCAACCGCTCCACCGGAGAGGGGAAACTGACCAGTGATCCAAAAATGAAAGCCAGCGTGTTGAGCGACAGGCTCCAGACCACGGCATGCACGGTCGGGTCCAGCCCGCTGACGCCGAACATCGCCTCGGGGCGCAGCCATGCCAGCCCCCACAACCCCTGCTCAAAGGTCTGTGCAGACAGCGCTCCGTCGGGGCCAAAGCTGGGCAAGAGCATGGTGAACACCCACACGGAAAAGCCGATGCACAGGCCGAAAACCGCCCCCGTACGGGTTGCCCCGCGCCAGAACACACCGCCCAGCAAAACCGGCAGAAACTGCGCCACCCCGCCAAAGGAAATCGTCCCGATGGCCGCCAGCGCGCCACTGCCCCCCGAAGCGCGGTAATAGAAATAGCCAAGTGCGATGATAAACAGGATCGACAGCCGCCGCGACAGGATCACCACATGGCGCACGTCCCCCGACTGCTGCACGGTGCCCTGCCCGAAGGCCAGCCAGATCGGCATCACGATGTGGTTGCTGACCATTGTGGACAGCGCGAGGGTCGCCACAATCACCATCGACGTCGCTGATGAGAACCCGCCCAGAAACGCCAGCATCGCCAGATTGTTCTGCCCCTGGCTTAACGGCAGGCTCAGCACGAACAAATCGGGGTTCGACCCTTCGGGCAGCAGGTCAAGCCCGACCACCGCGATCGGCACGACGAACAGGCTCATCATCATCAGATACAGCGGAAAGGCCCAGCTGGCGATTTGCAGATGGCGTTCGTCGTCGTTTTCAACGACCAGAACCTGAAACATCCGCGGCAAACAGATCAGCGCGGCGGCCGCCAGCAAGGTCAGCGTCGCCCACCGCCCGCCATCCACCTGCCATGTTCCGATGTCAGACCGGTCGATCTGTGCCATCGCCTCGGTCACGCCGCCGGCAAGGCCCCAGACCACAAAGATACCGACGGCAATCAGCGCCAGCAGCTTTACGATGGCTTCGACCGCGATGGCGATGACAACGCCGTGGTGGCGTTCGTTGACGTTCAGGTTGCGGGTGCCGAACAGGACGGTAAACAGCCCCAGCCCCACCGCCACCCAAAACGCGGCCTGCGCGGTGTTGATCGGGTCGCCGGCCCCTCCGGTCAGGTTTGGCGGGGCGGCAAATATCGACAGGGACAAGGTAACCGACTGCAATTGCAAGGCAATATAAGGGGTCACGCCGATCACGGCCATCACCGTCACTAGAATAGCCAACAGGTTCGACTTGCCATAGCGCGATGAAATCAGATCCGCGACCGATGTCACGCGGTGGGACCGCCCGATGCGCACAAGGCGGCGCAGCAGCCACCACCAGCCGATCATCACAAGACTGGGGCCCAGATAGATCGTCACATATTCCAGCCCCGACCGCGCGGCATAGCCAACCGCGCCGTAGAACGTCCAGCCGGTGCAATAAATCGACAACGACAAGGTATAGACCAAAGGCGAGCGCAACAGCCAGTCGCCCCGCCCTTTGACCGCCGCCCGTTCAGCCGCAAAGGCAACTGCAAACAACCCGACAACATACAGCAGGCAAACCGCAATCAGTTGGTTCAGGGACACCATCAGCTTTGGTTTTCCCGGGCAATCTGGCGCGCGGTCCGCCGCCACAGAAACACGCCCAGCACAATCATGCCCAACCAGACCCCAAAGATATAGCGCAGCGCATGAGACGTGGTCACCGCCGGATCGGACGCCTGATCAGGGACCGGCCACAAAAGCGGCACCAGCCAAAAGGCCAGCGCCAGAACCGGCAGCAGCCGCACGGCATCCATCAAGCGGCGAAACCGGTAGCTGCGCCGTGCCAGAAACAGGGGCGATCCGGGCCGGTTGGTGGTCATGACGGGGTCGGCGTCGCCGTGGTAAGCGACTGGACCGCCTCAAGCATTTCTGCATTCGAAAACGGTTTCGTCATAAAGCGGCTGACACCGGCACCTTCGGCCATCTCGCGGTCACGGGCCTGCCCGCGCGCGGTCAGCATCAGGATCGGCAGATCGGCAAATCCCGGATCGGCGCGCAATTCCTTTAAAATCTCGAACCCGCTTTTGCCGGGTAACATCACGTCAAGCATCACCAGATCGGGGCGGGCCTTGCGGATCACATCGACTGCCGTCGCACCATTGGCCAATGTTTCGACCCGCCAGCCCTCGCGGCCCAGCAAAAAGCGGATCGCCTCTGCAATGTTTGTTTCATCCTCGACGAGCACCACGTGCTTTGCCATCGACATATCCCTCCCCTGAAGGTGCCTGCCGCTTTGAAAAGCGATCTTTGACACCGGTTTGAAGGATGCACCTTATTGCCGGGACTGTCAAAACACTGTTGGCGCTAACATCGCCGATACACGGGATACTAGACGCCGTCGTTCAGGATCGATGGTTCGCGCCGTGCCGGACAGTGGTCGCGCGGACAGACCCGGCAGGTCGCCCCCACATCCAGCCTGGGCCCCGCCGCCAGCCCCTGCGCGGGCAAAATCAACATCACCGACTGCACCAAGGGCTGCGCATTATAGCTGTGCGCGGATTGGACTTCGCAGGCGGCAATACAGTCGAATTCAGCGTGACTGCGGCCCAATTGCGCCAGCCGTTCCTTGACCACGACGCCGGGGTTTCCCAACACCGCAAACAGCGGCCACAGCGGGCAGCCCGCGCCAAAACGCGGCACCACGAAACCTTCGATGGATTTGCGGAAAATTACCGTTCCGGACCGGTCGCAGACCAGCAAACCGGCCCCCAGATCGGGCATTGCGGCCATCCGCCGCAGCACGCGGCCGACCGGTTGATGCAGCTGCTGCGCCAAGGCCATCGGGTCACGGCCAAGGCTCTCCATCAGCTCTGCGAGCCGCGCAATCGGCAAGGCATCCGCATCCACAGCGACCTGTTGCAAGACCGTGCGCGCGATATGGCGGGCCGCGACGCTTTTCAATTCGGGCGCGGCCTGGGCCAGCGCCTCGATCGCGGTCTCGTCATGGCCGGCTTGCTCCAACACGGCAAACTGGAACCGGTGCGCCGCCAGAAAGGCCTCGACCTCTTCTTGGGGGGAACTGGCGGCGGGTGTGGTTTCGGGGTCCGCCTCAAGATAACCGACCAAAGCCTGCGCACTGTCGGCCAGACGGCGGCTGTCCTGGTCAATGTTGATGTGAAAACGGTCGCGCCATTCGGGTTCAAGCGTCTTGGTATCCGCCAGGATCGACGCCGTGGACCGGATCGCCGCCGCCGTGGTCAGCAATTCATGCATGGAGGCCGCAAGATGGGGGTCATGGGCCAGACGGTCGGTCAGGGTTTCGATGGTCCGCTCAAGCGTTGCAATGCGCCGTTGGGTGTTGGCCAGCACATCCGCCCAGCCGGGAAAACGCCCGGCGAATTCATCCGCGCGCCCGACCTCGGGGCCGCTGAGCCCTGCATCAACCGCCGCCTCGCGCAGGGTGCCAATCAGCGCGGCTTCGGCCCCTTCTGTGAGGGCCGTCGGCTCGACCCCAAGTGCTGCGGCGATGTTCAACAACAGCTTGCCGCCGATTCTGCGGCGGTTGTGTTCGATCAGATTCAGATAGCTGGCCGAGATTCCGATGACATTGGCAAGGTCGGCTTGCTTCTGCCCCGCCATGATCCGCCGCTCGCGAATACGGCTGCCGGTCAACGCCTCACGCGACAAAGGCTGTAGATCCCGAATTAGCGCGCAATTTCAACGGCTTTCTGCAATGCAACATCATAAAGTTTACAACTTCCTCGCCTTGTTTGCGAATATATTTACAGAATAAGTGTTTTTATCAAGGGGCTTATTGATTGGTTTTCAGTTTTCCCCTCATATCGTCTTTGCACCTCTGTGCATCGTGTACATGGAAAATAACCATGACGCGGTTTCAACAATTGGGAGGAAATACATGTCATTTTCGAATTTGACACGTCGTGGTCTTATGAAGACCGGTGCCGTTGCCGGCGCTGGCCTTGCACTGCCGACGTATCTTAGCGCTGCGTCGCATTCCGGCTTTACCAACGCGCCACAGGGCGACACGGTCACGCTGGGCTTTAACGTTCCACAATCGGGCCCCTACGCGGATGAGGGCGCAGACGAACTGCGCGCATTCGAGCTCGCGGTCGAGCACCTGAACGGTGGCGGCGACGGCGGCATGCTGCAAACCTTCAGCTCCAAGGCGCTTGAAGGCAACGGTATCATGGGCAAGAAAGTCCAGTTCGTTACCGGTGACACACAGACAAAATCCGACGCGGCACGTGCTTCGGCGCAGTCGATGATCCAGAAAGACGGCGCAATCATGATCTCCGGTGGCTCGTCCTCCGGTGTGGCTGTTGCTGTTCAGGGCCTGTGCCAAGAAGCCGGCGTGATCTTCATGGCGGGTCTGACCCACTCCAACGACACAACAGGCAAAGACAAGAAGGCCAACGGTTTCCGTCACTTCTTTAACGCCTACATGTCTGCTGCCGCTCTGGCACCGGTTCTCAAGAACCTCTATGGCGACGACCGCAAGGTCTACAGCCTGACAGCCGACTACACATGGGGCTGGACACAGCAGGAATCGATCCAGGCCGCAACCGAGGCAATGGGTTGGGAAACCATCAACGACGTGCGCACACCGCTCGCCGCGACTGACTTCTCCTCCTATATCGCACCTGTTCTGAACTCCGGTGCCGATGTTCTGGTTCTGAACCACTACGGCGGGAACATGGTTAACTCGTTGACCAACGCTGTTCAGTTCGGTCTGCGCGACAAGCAGGTTAACGGCAAGAACTTCGAAATCGTTGTTCCACTCTACTCCGAGCTGATGGCTCGTGGTGCAGGCAAAAACATTGCCGGTATCGTTGGTTCGCAGAACTGGGATTGGAAGCTCGAAGACCAGCTGGGCGCACGCTACACAGGTACAAACGCCTTTGTTCAGTCGTTCGGTACCAAGTACGGCTTCCCGCCAAGCCAGGCTGCTCAGACCTGCTATGCACAGACGCTGCTTTATGCTGATGCGGTTGCCCGCGCTGGTTCGTTCAACCCATGTGCCGTTGTCGAAGCTCTTGAAGGCTTTGAATTCGACGGTCTGGGCAACGGCCCGACGCTGTACCGTGCCGGCGATCACCAGTGCTTTAAGGACGTTGTCGTTGTGAAGGGTAAAGAGAACCCAGAAAACGAATACGATCTGGTGGAAATCGTTGAAGCAACACCAGCCGAGCAGGTTACCTATGATGTCGATCACCCGATGTTTGCGGGTGGCGAATTGGGCAACTGTAACCCAGGCGCGTAAGTACAAGTCTAAGGCGGAGGGATACCTCCGCCTTTTCTTGCAGGCGGTCTGATCCGCCTTTCACTCATTAAAAATTCGAGGGCCCCGCGATGGACGCCATTCTTTTGCAACTTCTAAACGGGTTGGACAAAGGCTCAGCCTATGCGCTCATCGCGCTTGGTCTGACCCTGATCTTCGGCACGCTGGGTGTGGTCAACTTTGCACACGGCGCGATCTTTATGATCGGCGCATTCTGTGCTGTTACACTTAGCAAAATCTTCAGCTTGAGCCATCTGGCCTCCGAGCCGTCAGGCACTGATTTCTTGGGCAAGCCCAAGTACGACGATGTCCTTTATATCAAAGAATGGTTCGGCGAGAGCGCCGGTGCATGGATGCTCGACTGGTCCGTTCCGCTGTCCATCCTGTTTGCCATCCCTGTGATGATCGCCATCGGCTTCATCATGGAGCGCGGTCTGATCAAACACTTCTACAAGCGCCCTCACGCCGATCAGATCCTTGTGACCTTTGGTCTGGCGATCGTGCTTCAGGAAGTGATCAAGTATTTCTACGGTGCAAACCCGATCCCCACCGCCGCCCCCGAGGCGTTCCGCGGGTCGTTCGATTTCGGCGTGCTGCTGGGCTTTGATCCCAACGCGATCATCTACCCCTACTGGCGCCTGATCTATTTCGCCTTCTCGGCCGTGATCATCGGTGGCGTCTTTGCCTTCTTGCAGTTCACCACCTTCGGGATGGTTGTGCGCGCCGGTATGGCAGACCGCGAAACCGTCGGCCTTTTGGGGATCAACATCGACAAGCGCTTTACCATCATGTTTGGCATCGCCGCCGCAGTCGCGGGATTGGCAGGTGTCATGTACGCGCCGATTAACTCGCCCAACTATCATATGGGCATGGATTTTCTGGTTCTCAGCTTTGTTGTGGTTGTTGTCGGCGGCATGGGCTCTTTGCCCGGTGCGGTGCTGGCGGGCTTCCTTCTGGGTATCCTGGAATCCTTTGCCTCGATGAACGAAGTCAAGAATATCCTGCCGGGTATCGACCAGATCATCATTTATGTTGTCGCGATTATCATCTTGCTGACACGCCCACGGGGCCTGATGGGCCGCAAAGGCGTGATGGAGGAATAAGCCATGCTTGGACTGAACAAAAAAGACCTTGGGGTATTGTTGCTGGTGGCTCTTCTTGCCATGGCCGCACCGATCCTGCTCAACCCCTTTCCGGCTGATTCCGGCATGGCGCAATTCAACGCGGGCTATCCCGACCTGATGCAACGCTTTGTGATCTTCGGGATTTTCGCCATCGGCTATAACATCCTGTTTGGCCTGACCGGCTATCTCAGCTTCGGCCACGCCGCCTTTCTGGGTGTGGGAAGCTACTCCGCCGTCTGGATGATGAAGCTTTTGTCGATGAACGTGATCCCAGCGATCCTGTTGTCGGTGATCGTGGCGGGCCTGTTCTCGGTCGTGATCGGCTATGTGTCGCTGCGCCGTTCGGGGATCTACTTCTCGATCCTGACGCTGGCCTTTGCGCAAATGTCGTTCAACCTGGCCTATTCGGTGCTGACACCGATCACCAATGGTGAAACCGGCCTGCAAATCTCGCTCAGTGATCCGCGCATTCTGGACGGGGCCAATGCACCAAGCTACCCCAACCTCTTCGGGGCGCAGATGAACTCCGCGGCCACCATTGATGTTGGCAGCTGGTCCTTCACCTTCTCCGTTGGCTACTACCTGTGTGCCCTGCTCATGCTCGTTGCCTTCTATATCTCGATCCGCATCTTCCGCTCGCCTTTCGGGTTGATGCTGCGTGCCGTGAAATCGAACCAGCAGCGCATGAACTACACCGGCCTGAACACCAAGCCCTACACATTGGCGGCCTTTGTCATCTCGGGCATGTATGCCGGTCTTGCCGGTGGTTTGCTGGCCGCGATGGACCCGCTAGCCGGGGCCGAACGGATGCAGTGGACGGCCTCGGGCGAAGTGGTTCTGATGACGATCCTTGGCGGTGCCGGTACCCTTTTGGGGCCAGTATTGGGCGCGGGCTTTATCAAGTACTTTGAAAACATCTTCTCCAAGATCAACGACAACGTTCTGCATGGCTGGTTTTCCTTCATGCCTGACGGGATCGAGGACTTTATCATCACGATTATCCACCCCTTCGTGGGCAAAGGCTGGCACCTGACACTGGGTCTGTTGTTCATGCTGGTTGTGATCTTCCTGCCCGGTGGTCTGGTCGAGGGCGGTCAACGCATCGGTCGCCTGTTCCGCCGCAAGAAAGCGGATACCAACACGCCTGACGGCACAAAAACCCCTGCAGAATAAGGAGCGGACGCGATGAATATTCTTGAAGTCAAAAACGTCAACAAGCGCTTTGGTGGTCTGCAAGCGCTAGGCAATGTGAACCTGAATGTTGCCGAAAACACGGTCCATGCGATCATCGGACCGAACGGCGCGGGCAAATCCACCCTGCTCAACTGCCTTGTCGGCAAACTGATCCCCGATACCGGATCGGTTATGTTCGACGGGCGGTCGGTGCTGGGGCGCAAACCCTACGAGATCAACCAGATGGGCATTTCCCGCGTTTTCCAGACGCCCGAAATCTTTGGCGATCTCAGCGTGCAGGAAAACATGTTGATCCCGTGTTTTGCCAAACGTGACGGGGCTTTTGCGTTGAACGGCTACGGCTCTGTCGGCAGCCAACGCGATGTGATCGACAAAGCCGAGGAAATGCTGGTCGAGATGAAACTGGCGGATAAACGTCACATGCACGCGGCTTCCATGTCGCGTGGTGACAAACGCCGGCTCGAGATCGCGATGTGTCTGGCGCAAGACCCCCGCCTGTTGCTGCTGGATGAACCGACAGCCGGCATGGCGCGCGCCGATACCAACAACACCATTGATCTGCTCAAACAGATCAAAGAGGAGCGCGACATCACCATCGCCATCATCGAACATGACATGCATGTGGTGTTCTCGCTGGCCGAACGGATCACCGTGCTGGCCCAAGGCACGCCCCTTGTCGAAGACACCCCCGATAACATCAAGGGCCACCCCAAGGTCCGCGAAGCATATCTGGGCGAATCTCAAGACGCTGCATGACGTTGGGCGGGGCTCGGACCCGCACCCCTCGTAAGGATAGAATTATGAACACGACCCCCGATTTTTCCAATAGCGCCAACCACGCGGCGACCGCCCCCGCCTATCTGTCGGTGTGGGATATCCATGCCTATTATGGCGAAAGCTATATCGTGCAAGGTGTCAGCTTTAACGTTCACGAAGGCGAAATTCTCGCCCTTCTGGGGCGCAACGGCGCGGGCAAGACATCGACGTTGCGCACCATCGCGCAGATCGGCGACCCGGAATTGCGCAAGGGCGAAGTGTGGCTGGATCACAAACCGCTGCACAAGATGGCCAGCCACGAGGCCGCAGCCAACGGCATGGCACTGGTCCCCGAAGACCGCAGGATCATCGCCGGCCTGACGGTCGAGGAAAACCTGCAACTTGCGCAGATCGCCCCACCCATCGGCTGGTCGCTGGAACGCATCTATGAACTTTTCCCCCGCCTGAAAGAACGCCGCAAACAAGAAGGCGTGACATTGTCGGGGGGTGAACAGCAGATGCTCGCCATCGCCCGCGCATTGGCGCGTGACATCAAGGTGCTGCTGCTGGATGAACCTTACGAGGGTCTGGCCCCGGTGATTGTGGACGAGATCGAAAAGACACTAAGCTTGATCAAATCCCAAGGGATCACGACCATTCTGGTGGAACAAAACGCCGTGCGCGCGCTGAAACTGGCGGACCGTGCGGTGATCATGGACACCGGCAGCGTGGTCTTTGACGGCTCCGCCGAAGAAGTGTTGAACAATGCCGAATTGCGGGCCGAATACCTCGCCATCTAAAGCGACCGGCAGCGGGGGGCGGCGGAATTTTTCGAAATTCCGGTCCGGAAAATTCGAAATTTTCCGCCCCCGTTGCCCCTTTAGGGTTTCAACAGCAACCGCAGTTCCGTCTTTAGCACCTTGCCATAGTTGTTTTTCGGCAGGCTATCGACCCGGACATAGGTTTTGGGCCGTTTGAACCGCGCAATGCGGTCAAGGCACAACGCGTCAAGCTCGCCCTCAGGTGCCGTTCCCACAATGAAGGCCACCACTTCCTCGCCCCAATCAGCATGGGCACGCCCCACAACCGATGCTTCAATCACCCCGCCATGTTCCAGCAGGATTTCCTCGACCTCGCGGGGGTAGACGTTCGAGCCGCCGGTGATGATCACATCCTTGCTGCGGTCTTGCAGGGTGACATAGCCTTCGCCGTCCATCATCCCCACGTCCCCCGTCATCAGCCAGCCGTCTTGCAGCGTTGCATCTGTGGCGGCCGGATTGTTCCAATAGCCCGGCATCACCGTCTGCCCGCGCACCATGATTTCGCCCGCGGTGCCATCGGCGACGGGCCTGCCATCCGCATCGCCGATCCGCACCTCCACCGCCGATTGCGCGCGCCCGACCGACCCCAGCCTTGCCCGCCATCCGGGGTGCGTGCGATCCGAAACAGCCGCGCGCGGCAGTGCCGTGATGCCCATGGGGCATTCGCCCTGCCCGTAAATCTGCACGAAGACCGGCCCGAAATAATCAACCGCATCAATGATATCGGCGTTGTACATCGGCCCGCCCGCATAGACGATCGTGCGCAGCCCCGTGCCGTCACGCCCCAATTCCCGCGCCCCGTCGGTCAGCCGTTTCACCATCGTGGGGGCTGCAAACATGTGAACCCGCCCAAAGTGTGCTGCCAAATCCAGAATCTCCGACACCTCAAATCCGCCCGAAGCGGGGCAGACATGGCGCGCGCCGGCCTGCACATGCATCAGATTGTACAGCCCCGCGCCGTGGCTCATCGGGGCGGCATAAAGCGCTGTATCATCGCCCGAAACCTGATCCACATCCACGCCGTAGCAAAGCGCCATCGACAGGGCCATGCCGTGGGTGATGATCACGCCCTTGGGTTTGCCCGTCGTACCCGAGGTGTAAAACAGCCATGCCAGATCATCCGCACCACGGCTCGCCACCGCGTCAACCGGCGCGGATGTCAGAATTTCATCATAACGCGCCGAAGGGGTGACAATCACATCGCTGCTTAGACCCGAACCCTCGCCCAAACCCTCGGCCAGTCCGGCACTGGCAAAGACCACGCGCGCGCCGGAATCGGCAAGGATGAAGTCCGCCTCGCGGCTGTGCAGCTTGGCGTTGATCGGCACAACGGCGGCCCCAGCATACCAGATCCCGTAGAACACGATCAGATAGTCCGGCGTGTTCTTCATAAAGATCGCCACGCGGTCGCCGGGGGTCACGCCCTGCCCGCGCAACCAACCCGCCACCGCCCGCGCACGCGCGTCAAATTCCGCATAGCTTGCAACACAGGTTTCCCCCTGAAACAGCGCAGGGCGATCCCCGCCCGTCTGCGCGCTGCGCGCCAGCCAATGTGCCAAGTTCATACCCGATGCCCCCTCGTTTTGCGCAGTTTGGCAAGGCCCTGCCCCTTAGGCAACTGGTAGCTTTCCATAACCGCGCCCATGTCCTATAAGACGTCAACTTTGGGGCACAGGCATTCGCGCCCCGCGTTATATACTGGCTGAGGAACAAAATGACTAAAAACACCCATGACGCAGATGTGGCATTTATCCGTGCGCTTGCAGAGTTGTTGAACGAAAACGACCTGACCGAGCTTCAAGTCAAACGTGATTATGCAGAAGACGACAGCCTGAATGTGCGGGTCAGCCGCAAGCCGCCTCAGCAGATCGTGGCCCCGCAGCAGATGCATGCGGCCCCTGCACTGATGGCGTCTCCGGCACCGGCTGCAATGGCGTCACCTGCGCCTGCGTCCCCCGAAAACATGGACCCGGCCTCCGATCCGGGTGCGGTTGTGTCGCCGATGGTTGGTACGATCTATATGCAAGCCGAACCCGGTGCCCCTTCCTTTATCAGCGTCGGGACAACCGTCGCCGAAGGGGACACGTTGTTGATCGTGGAAGCCATGAAAACAATGAACCACATCCCCGCCCCGCGTGCGGGCACGGTCAAGCGTATCTTGGTCGATGATGGTGCAGCCGTGGAATTTGGCGCACCTTTGGTGATCCTGGAATAAGGCGAAAACCCATGTTCAAGAAAATCCTTATCGCCAACCGGGGCGAGATCGCGTTGCGCGTGATCCGCGCCGCGCGCGAAATGGGCATCGGTTCGGTCGCCGTCCATTCGACTGCGGATAGCGACGCGATGCATGTGCGCATGGCCGACGAATCTGTCTGCATCGGCCCGCCGTCGTCCCAGCAATCCTATCTGTCGATCCCGTCGATCGTGGCTGCCTGCGAAATCACCGGTGCCGAAGCGATCCACCCCGGCTATGGCTTTCTGTCTGAAAACGCCGGTTTTGTGCAGATTCTCGAAGACCACGGCCTGACCTTTATCGGCCCAACAGCCGCGCATATCCGCATCATGGGCGACAAGATCACTGCCAAGGATACCATGAAAGAACTCGGCGTGCCTTGCGTGCCCGGCTCTGACGGTGGTGTGCCGACACTGGATGACGCCAAGCGCATCGGCGCAGAAATCGGCTATCCTGTTATCATCAAGGCCACGGCTGGTGGTGGTGGCAAGGGCATGAAAGTCGCGCAAACCGCGGCCGACATGGAACGCGCCTTTATGACCGCCCGCGCCGAAGGCAAATCGAACTTTGGCAATGACGAAGTCTACATCGAGAAATATCTGACCACCCCGCGCCACATCGAAATTCAGGTGTTCGGCGATGGCAAAGGCCGCGCTGTGCATCTGGGTGAACGCGATTGTTCGCTGCAAAGGCGTCACCAAAAGGTATTCGAGGAAGCCCCCGGCCCTTCGATCAGCCAAGCCGAGCGCGACCGTATCGGCAAGGTCTGTGCCGACGCGATGGCCAACATCAACTATATCGGTGCGGGTACCATCGAATTCCTGTACGAGAACGGCGAGTTCTATTTCATCGAGATGAACACCCGTTTGCAGGTGGAACACCCTGTCACCGAAGCCATCTTTGGCGTCGATCTGGTGCGCGAACAAATCCGTGTGGCTTCCGGCATGGACATGTCGTTCAAGCAAGAAGACCTCAAGATCAACGGCCACGCGATCGAAGTGCGTATCAACGCCGAAAAACTGCCGAACTTCTCGCCCTGCCCCGGTAAGATCACGCAGTACCATGCCCCCGGTGGCCTTGGTGTGCGGATGGACAGTGCGCTGTATGACGGCTATTCGATCCCGCCCTATTACGACAGTTTGATTGGCAAGCTGATCGTGCATGGCCGTGACCGCCCCGAAGCGCTGGCGCGCCTGAAACGTGCCTTGGGTGAATTGATCGTGGATGGCGTCGATACGACGATCCCGTTGTTTCACGCGCTGTTGGAAGAAAAAGATGTGCTGACAGGGGATTACAACATCCACTGGCTGGAACATTGGCTTGAAACCAACCTGGGCAATGCCTGACCTGACGCCGGACCTGCTGTTAAAAGGCTATTCCGTGGGGATTTTCCCCATGGCAGAACACCGCGACGACCCGGATATTTTCTGGGTCGATCCGCGGCTGCGCGGGGTGTTTCCCATCGACGGATTTCACATCTCGCGCAGTCTGGCGCGCGCCATGCGCCGCACCAAATTCACCGTCACCATTGATACCGCCTTTGCCGATGTGGTGCGCGGTTGTGCCGACCGCGAAGACACATGGATCAACGCCGAGATTTTCACCCTGTACCAAGCGCTCCATGACCGCGGGGCGGCCCATTCCCTTGAGGTGTGGGACGGTGATGAACTGGTCGGCGGGGTGTACGGGGTCACGCTGGGGGCCGCGTTTTTCGGGGAAAGCATGTTTTCGCGCCGCGATAACGCGTCAAAAATCGCCTTGGCCTGCCTGATCGACCGGCTGAAACGGGGTGGGTTCACGCTGTTTGATACGCAGTTCCTGACGCCGCATCTTGCATCACTTGGCGCGATAGAGATCACCCGCGATGCCTATCACCGCCAACTCGACGCCGCACAGCAGCTTGAAGCAGATTTTAGCGGCCCCGCCCCTGCGACCCCTCAGGAGGTCGTGCAGCGGATGACCCAAATGTCGTAACGCGGGTGTTCAAGCGCCGACAATGCCGGGGCAGACGCGATCATCCAGCCTGAAAACAGCCGGTTCTCGCTTGCTTCTTCCCTAATCTCAAGCTCTGCAAAGGCATCGCCCGCAGGGTTGCCAGACGGAAAGCGGCAATCATTCATCTGAACTTCGAGGTTGCCGACACGGATGATCTGGCCGCGCACCATCTCGTAGTCTTTCGTGGTGCCCGATATCTTGTCCAGGGCCCGCAGGACGGCACCATTGGCGCTGGTCACCTGCTGCGCCTGAACCGGGGCGGCCAGCAGCGCCAACATAATCAGAATCTTGCGCATGGATTATTCCGGGCTCCAGGCCTCGTAATCGCCCCGATCTGCCGGTTTTGCCTGACGGATCGACCCTGCTGGCGCATAGGCCAGTGGCGTGCCGGTCAGGTTTTCCTGATGCGACTTTTCCCATGCCTTGTGCACCAGCGGGCGGTCGACAGGGGTTTGATCCCATGTGTGGTGCAGCCAGCCGTGCCAATCGGGGTTCACGCGCGACGCCTCGATCTCTCCGTTGAAGATCACCCAGCGTTTGCTGTCATCGGCGTTACGGTAGTAAATATTGCCTTGGGCATCGTCACCCACCTTGATGCCCTTGCGCCACGTAAAGAGCTGCGTGTTCAGCGTCTGGCCGTTCCACCAAGTAACGCAGCGCAAGAAAGAAGATAGAATGCCCATTTAGGTCTCCTGAAGCTTTGTTTTGTCTATGCCCGATTGGTGGGGCAACGTCTAGTCCGCGTAGGTTTCTAAGCAACGAACTTGGCTCAGATGCATTAACAATTTTAGCATGTTCATGTTGGAACTCTAGCGCAGAAACATTAGTGTAGCTATTTTCGACTAGGGCTTGAATTTTGGCTATTTTACGAACAGTTGCATCAAGTTTTAATAAATCTGCCTCATTAAGATATTTCTTTTAACACAATCTTGCTAAAATCCCCTAAAGAAGGAAAGCGATCCTACTATGAGATATTCACCCAAAAGCCTCGGTTATCTCGTCTTCGCGGCCGTATTCCTTATGCTAGCGTCCGCCATTTTTGTGATTTTTGCAATTTTATTGGCCTCTGTTGGCGTAGATGTCATTTCAGATTTATACAGTATGTTCCCATTAAAATCGGGACTATTATTTTCAGACTTCTTACAGGTATCAAGCCTATCCGTTGCGGCGATAGCGCTGGCTGCCGCGATCACCACCTATATTTTGACCGCACGCGCATCCAAAATTTCCCAACGTAGACATCATACTGTTACATTACTTATGAACGCTCGGTTTAATGGGGAGTTTGTTGCAATGCTTAAAAACCGGCAACATTCTTTTCCAGAATACACCGATATTACTTTTGAAAACTGGAATACGGCAAGGTTGGCTTATGCCACGAACCCATTTGATCAAGCAGAAGTGGATGAGGCTGAAAGATGCCGAAACAGCGCCTCAGCGGTTGTTGGGATACTCAACTTTTACGAATTTCTAGCGGTCTGCTTGGTAGAGGGAGAACTAGATCAAGAGATGCTGTTTAAGACTTATCGATCCATCATGTGCAATCTGGTGGATGATTCCAGACATCTGATTGCCGGCATGCAACAGGTTAACCCCAACACATACGAGCATCTGACGGCCCTTTATGGTCAATGGCGCAAGCATAATGCCCGCGACATTAACGGCAGCCCGAACGAGCGCCCCATTCCAAGTCTGGGTTAAGCGGTTGGGACCAGTGCGGTGACTTCGATTTCGATGCGGTATTTGTCGTCGATCAGGCCGCATTCGATCATCGTGGCTGCGGGCGGTGTGGCACCAAAGGTTTCCGCAAGGATCGGCCAGCAGGGCTCAAATTCAGCACGGTCCGGCAGGTAATAGTTCACGCGCACGACATCGGCCATGGAACAGCCCGCTTCTTTCAACGCGCCCGTAATCGTGGCCAAAGCGGCGCGGCATTGGTCGGTGACCGTGTCGCCCTGCCCCACGGTGCCTGCAACATGCACAAACCCGCCTGCAACGACCGCGCGGCAATAGCCGATCTTGGCCTCGAATTCGCCACCCGAAAAGATACGCTGTGTCATGGTTTGTCCTTTGTGAAACATATGCAGGCCAGTCAGACCCAATAGCCGATCTGCCGTCAAGATGCCAAATACAAAAGCCCGCCAAACACCCGCCGTCAAACGAAAAAAGCGCACCCGTCAGGGCGCGCTTTGTTCAATCTTTATGCGGTTTCTGGCCGGTTGGCTTAGCTGGCTGATGCCGGTTCTTTTTCCGCGTCGGCGTGGATCATCAGCGGTGCCGCGTCAGACATCACGGCCTCTTCGTTCACCACAACCTCTGTCACGGTGTCCATGCCGGGCAGGTCGAACATCGTATCAAGCAGGATGTCTTCGAGGATGGAGCGCAGACCGCGCGCACCGGTTTTACGTTGGATCGCACGTTTGGCGATTGCCGCCAGCGCATCCTCGGTAAAGGTCAGCTGCGTGTTTTCGATCTCGAACAGGCGTTGGTACTGCTTGACCAGCGCGTTCTTGGGCTTGGTCAGAATGGTAACAAGCGCGTCTTCATCCAGATCTTCGAGCGTTGCCAATACCGGCAGACGGCCAACGAATTCCGGGATCAAACCGAACTTCAACAGATCTTCGGGTTCCAGATCGGTGAAAATCTCGCCGACGCCGCGGGCATCCTTGTCACGCACATCCGCACCAAAGCCCATGGCCGACCCTTTGCCACGTGCGGCAATGATCCGGTCAAGTCCGGCAAAAGCACCGCCACAGATGAACAGGATGTTGGTCGTGTCCACTTGCAGGAATTCCTGCTGCGGGTGCTTGCGGCCGCCTTGTGGTGGAACGGATGCAACCGTGCCTTCCATCAGCTTGAGCAGTGCCTGCTGTACGCCCTCGCCCGATACGTCACGGGTGATCGACGGGTTCTCGGATTTCCGCGTAATTTTATCGACTTCGTCGATATAGACGATGCCGCGCTGTGCGCGCTCAACGTTATATTCGGACGATTGCAGCAGTTTCAGGATAATGTTCTCAACGTCTTCGCCCACATAACCGGCTTCGGTCAGGGTGGTCGCGTCGGCCATTGTGAACGGAACATCCAGAATACGCGCCAGCGTTTGCGCCAGCAGCGTCTTGCCGCAGCCGGTTGGCCCGATCAGCAGGATGTTGGATTTCGCCAGCTCGATATCGCCGCCTTTTTGGGCGTGGTTCAAGCGTTTGTAGTGGTTGTGCACGGCAACAGACAGCACCTTTTTGGCCATCGCCTGACCGATGACATAGTCATCCAGCACGTCACAAATGTCTTTGGGAGTCGGCACGCCATCGGTGGCTTTCAGGCCGGATGCCTTTGTTTCCTCGCGGATGATGTCCATGCACAGCTCAACGCATTCATCACAGATGAATACGGTCGGCCCCGCAATCAGCTTGCGCACCTCGTGCTGGCTTTTACCACAAAAGCTGCAGTAGAGAGTGTTTTTGCTATCGCCGCTGGTCGTATTAGCCATTTCAACCCTTTCAGGCCTGTCTTGTGATCTTGCCCGCCTGTCGGCAGTGCAGTTTATTTTTTGCTCCGGAACAGCTTAGGCTAGCGATGCGCGGTCCACAATCGCAAAATCATGTACCGCGCACGCCTTATTTACTTGCCTTTTTTATCGGCGTCCGGGTCGTCCATTTTGCCGCGGTTTTCGACGATTTCGTCGATCAAACCCCAGTCTTTTGCCTCTTCGGGGGACATGAAGTTGTCCCGCTCAAGGGCGGCTTCGACTTTCTCGAGGGTCTGGCCGGTGTGCTTGACGTAGATCTCGTTCAGGCGCGTTTTCAACTTTTGGGTTTCTTGCGCGTGAATCATGATATCTGTGGCCTGCCCCTGATACCCGCCAGAGGGCTGGTGGACCATGACGCGGCTGTTGGGCAACGAGAAACGCATGCCCGGCTCGCCCGCCTGCAACAACAGAGACCCCATGGAAGCGGCCTGCCCGATAACGAGCGTGGACACCTTGGGTTTGATGTATTGCATGGTGTCATAGATCGACAGGCCCGATGTCACAACGCCGCCGGGGCTGTTGATGTACATGGAGATTTCTTTCGACGGATTTTCCGCCTCAAGGTGCAACAACTGCGCCACGATCAGCGAGGACATGCCATCATGCACAGGGCCCGACAGGAAAATAATCCGCTCTTTCAGCAGACGCGAGAAGATGTCGTAAGCGCGTTCGCCCCGGCTGGTCTGTTCGACCACCATCGGGACAAGCGTGTTCATGTAGGTATCATATGGATCGTTCATAAAGCCTGCCTGATTGTGCTGTCCGCAGGACCATACCCGCGAAACCGTTACCCACAGATTAGTCTCGCCCTACTTGGGGTTCAAGGGGGGGTGTCCCATCCAGTTACCCCCGCGCCGCCTTGGGCCGGGCGGCGGGCATGACAAATCTGTATTCTCCGTTTCCACCGGGCTGCGCCGCCGCATTCGACTGTTTGCGGCGGTTTGCCCCCAAAGGCGGGCAAAAATATGGCGTGGGATGGGTTTTTTACGCCCCAACGGTGATTCCGCGGCTGTTTGGGGTTTGCCGCCAAAGCGGTCACAACGCTCGCGCGGGGTTTGCGCCGATCCCGATCCTTATGTTGAAAATCATATGACAATTGGACGCATTTTTTTTCTTGCAGCACCTTCCGCATCGCCGCCGCTTTGAACCGCCGTGCTCGCGGCCTTGACCCGAACCCGCGCATCCTGTCACAAAACTTTCATCGGACATGCATATCCCTGTGACAAAACACGCCGATGTTCCGCGGGAGATCAAAGCACACATGCAGGAGCAGCCATGACACGCCATGATATCCTTGAAGACCCGTCTATCGGCAACAAGGCCGAGGCTTTTGAAGCCTTTGACGACATCCCCACAAACCCCAACCTTGAGCGCACGATTGGCGATGTGATCAACGCCCGCTATGGCCGCCGCGAGATTTTGCGCGGGATGCTGGGCGTGACGGCGACGACCACGCTGTTCGGCACCTCGGCGTTGGTGGCCCCGCATCAGGCAAACGCCGCCGGCCACGGCAGCCGCTATGCCTTTGACGAATTGACATGGGGCAACGACGAAAACCACCACGTCGCCGATGGCTATGACGCGCAGGTCTTGCTGCGGTGGGGCGATCCGATCACCGCCGATGCACCTGAATTCGACGTGATGAACCAGACCGCCGCCGCGCAGTTGAAACAGTTCGGCTATAACAACGACTATGTCGGCTTTGTGCCGCTCACTGACGATGGCCGCCGGGGTTTGCTATGTGTGAACCACGAATACACCAACGAAGAGGTCATGTTCCCCGGTCTGGGCCGTCAGGACAGCGTTGAGTTCTCCGGCATGACGCCCGAGCTGATCGACATCGAAATGGCCGCGCATGGCGGGTCGGTTGTCGAAATCGCCAAGGATGCTTCCGGCACGTGGCAGGTTGTGCGCGACGGCAAGATGAACCGCCGCATCACCCCGCTGGATACCGAAATGACGCTGGACGGCCCCGCCGCAGGGCACAAGCGTCTGCAAACCAACGACGATCCCACAGGCACCAAGGTCATCGGCACGCTGAACAATTGCGCCGGCGGTCTGACCCCTTGGGGCACATGGCTGATGGCCGAAGAAAACTTCCACGGCTATTACTGGACCGACAATCTGGATGCCGACGGCAAGCCGGTGATTGATCCCGCCAGCCGCGAAGCTGCCTCGCAGAAACGCTATGGCGTGCCGGGGATGTGGTATGCTTGGGGCCAGAAATACGACCGCTTCAACATCGATAAAGAACCCCACGCGCCAAATAAATTCGGCTGGGTTGTCGAAGTCGACCCGATGGACCCGACCTCGACCCCGATCAAGCACACTGCATTGGGCCGTTTCCGCCATGAAGGTGCCGAAACGACTGTCAGCAGCGATGGCCGTCTGGTGGTCTATATGGGCGACGACAACCGTTTTGATTATCAGTATAAATACGTCTCGGGTGGCAAGGTATCGGACGACCGCGCCGCCAATTCCAAACTGCTCAGCGACGGCACGCTCTATGTGGCGCGCTTTGACGAAGACGGCACCGTTGTCTGGTTGCCCCTGATCCACGGTGAAGGTCCGTTGACCGCAGAAAACGGCTTTGACGACCAAGGCGACGTGATGATTGACACGCGCATCGCCGCCGATCTGTTGGGTGCCACCCCGATGGACCGTCCCGAAGACGCGCAACCGCGCGGCGATGGCACGGCCTATATCATGCTGACCAACAACTCCAAACGCGGGCAAGACGATGTGAACGCTGCTAACCCCCGCGCCAAAAGCAGCTTTGGCCACATCATCGAGATCAAGGAAGACGGCGGCAACCACGCGGCAACCGCTGGCACATGGTCGATCCTGGTGAAATGCGGCGATCCATCGCTGGCCGAAGTCGGCGCGCAGTGGAACCCTGAAACATCGGAAAACGGCTGGTTCGGCAGCCCCGACAACTGTGCCATTGACGCGGACGGGCGGCTTTGGGTCAGCACCGATCAGGGCGGCAGCTGGAACAAGACCGGCAAATCCGACGGGCTTTATGCGGTCGAAACCGAAGGCGAGGCGCGCGGCACGTCCAAGCTGTTCTTCCGCTGTCCCGTGGGCGGCGAGATGTGCGGCCCCTATTTTACCGATGACGGCGAAACCCTGTTTGTCGCGGTGCAGCATCCGGGCACCGATGGCACCAAGAACCTTGCCGGGTTTGAACGCAACAGCACCTTTGAAGACCCGGCAACCCGCTGGCCCGATTTCGACCCCGCCATGCCGCCGCGCCCTGCGGTGGTGGTTATCACCAAACAAGGGGGCGGAAAAATCGCGGTATAACTGCCCCTTACGCTTAGGAAGGCCCCCCATTTAAGCAGGAGTAACGCCCGAAGCCCCCGCTTCGGGCGTTTTTCTTGTGGCGGATGGATGCGGAGAACAACGTATCGAATCATCTTTACAAAACTAGTTTTATAGTTTTATTTGATCCCATGACAAATCACATCAAAACCGCCCGCGCTCTTGCCGCCCTTGGCCATGAAACCCGTTTGACCGTCTTTCGCCTGCTGGTGCGTGCAGGCCATGAGGGGTTGAACGTGGGCGAGATCGGCCAGCATCTTGGGGCCGCACCGTCCACCCTTGCCCATCACCTGAGCACATTGGTGGATGCGGGGCTGGTGCTCCAGACCCGTCAGGGGCGGCAGATCGTCAACCGCGTGGATTTCGACGCGATGCAAGAAACCGTGGCCTTCCTGACGTCAGAATGCTGCGTCGGTGTCACCCTCAGCAAGGATCAAGCCGCATGAGCGATATCACCCTTCCCCCGCGCAACCGTGGCGTCGATCTGCTGCACCGCATCTGGACAAACGAACGGGTCTGGCTGTTTTGCGCGGCCCTGCTGGCAATGTTGTTCCTTGTGAACCCGCCACAGGCCGTCACCAGCGCGCAGTTCGCCGCCAACAACCTGTTGAATGTCGCGCCGTTTCTGATCCTGTCAATCGGGATCGCCGCCTATGCTGGGGCGACCGGGGCCGACGGGTTGATTGCGCGGGCCTTTACCGGATCGCCCGCCGTTATGATCATGATTGCCGCAATTGCGGGCGGGCTTTCACCGTTTTGTTCCTGCGGGGTGATCCCGTTGATCGCGGCCTTGCTGGCGATGGGTGTGCCGCTGTCCGCCGTCATGGCGTTCTGGCTGGCATCACCGGTGATGGACCCGTCAATGTTCATACTGACCACCGGCGTGCTGGGGGTCGAATTTGCCGTGGCCAAGACGCTGGCCGCCGTTGGCTTGGGCGTCTTTGGGGGCATCGTGGTGCATGTCATGTCCAAAGCGGGCGGCCTGACCGACCCCTTGCGCGACGGCGTCGGCAATGGCGGCTGCGGCGCGTCAAAGGTGCGCAGCGTGCAGCCTGTGGTCTGGACGTTCTGGCAAGACAACACCCGTGTCACCAAGTTCTGGCGCGAGGCGGTGAAAACCACGTTGTTCTTGGCTAAATGGCTCACACTGGCGTTCTTGCTGGAAAGCCTGATGCTGGCTTGGGTTCCGGCAGAGCTGATCACAAATATGTTGGGCGGTACCGGCTTTGCCCCCATCGGCGTGGCCACATTGGTTGGGGTGCCGGCCTATCTCAACGGCTATGCGGCGCTGCCACTGGTGGGCGGATTGATCGGCCAAGGCATGGCACCCGGGGCGGGTCTGGCGTTCTTGGTGGCAGGCGGCGTGACATCCCTGCCCGCCGCCATCGCCGTCTGGGCCCTGGTCAAACGGCCCGTGTTTTTCCTGTACATCGCAATCGCACTGGTCGGGTCACTGACGTCAGGCGTCCTGTTCCAGCTTTGGATGTCCGTCTAGGTGCCTTACTCGGCCAGACAACCGGTAAAGGCGGCCGCCAGCCCCTGGATCACCTCGCCATAGAGCGCAGGCCCCGGGGCCTGCCCGGCCCCCAAAGGATCAAGCGGCGCGGATTTCAGACTGCGCCCGTCGGCCAGCGCAGCGACAAGGCCGGGATTGAACTGCGGTTCGGTAAAGACGCAGACGGCGTTGATCGATTGAACCACATCGCGCACATCGTCGAGGCGCGCGGCACTGGGGGCACTGCCGTCACTCAGCGACAACGCGGCGCTGGCCTCCACCCCGAAACGCGCCTCGAAATAGTGATAGGCATCGTGGAAGACCGCAAAAGGACGCCCCTGCACCGGGGCAAGCTGGGCCTGAATACGGGTTTGCAATCCGGCCAGTTCGGCCTGCCCTTTGGCGGCATTGGCGGCATAGGTCTGGGCATTGTCGGGGTCAATCTGGCCAAGCGCATCTGAAATCGCCCCCAGCCACAGGGAGGCATTGACCGGATCAAGCCAGAGATGCGGATCAATGGCACCGGCGGCGTGGTCGTGGCCCTCTTGGGTATCATGTGTATCGTGGGCTGCCTCATCCGCGTGATCGTCATGCCCCGCGTCGTCCGCCTGATCGTCATGCCCCGCGTCGTCATCCGCGTGATCATGGACCTCGAACGCGACCCCTGTGCGGTTCTCCAACACAAACGTCCCTGCGACATCCTCCAGCTCAAGATGCAGCGCATCGGCGGCCAAAGTCTCGATCGGATCGCCCAGCCACGCCGTCAGCGACGGGCCGACCCAGACCACCAGATCTGCCCCTGCCAGCGCGCGCGCCTCGGACGGGCGCATGGCATAGCTGTGCGGGGATGCGCCCGGCGGGATCGTCAGGTCAGGCGTGCCCAGCCCTGCCATCACCTGCGCCACCAACGAATGTACCGGCGCAATATCGGTCGCCACGCGCGGCACATCCGCCCAGGCGGCTGTCGACAAAAGCAAGAAGGATACGGGCAGTAGACGGCGCATGGCGGCACTCCAAATGTTATAATATAACGCTTGTTAGATCAGATGTTATAACATATCAATACCCCACCCTGTAGCGGAGGCAAAATGACCACCATCGGCTTTGAGACCCACGACCACCACGCCTGTGTCAGCGAAACCATGGCCAAGGCGGAAAGCCGTTGCGCCGCCCAGGACCTGCGTCTGACGCCCGTGCGTCGCCGGGTGCTGGAACTGCTGCTGGCCGAGCACCGCGCGCTTGGGGCCTATGATATTCTGGGGCATCTGTCCGCCGAAGGGTTGGGCACCCAGCCCCCTGTCGCCTATCGCGCGCTGGATTTTCTGGTCAAGGCCGGCTTTGCCCACCGGATCGAAGCGTTGAATGCCTATATCGCCTGCACCCATCTGGGCAAAGACCACGCCCCCGCTTTTCTGATCTGCCGCAGTTGCCAGTCTGTTGCCGAAAGCGGCACGGCCCTGACCCAAGGCCGTCTGGGTGATGCCGCCCGCGCCGCCGGTTTCCAGATCGAACACACCGTCGTCGAAGCGCAGGGCCTGTGCCCCGCCTGCCAACCGCAGGACGCCGCATGAGCCTGATTTCAACGCAGAACCTGACCCTTGTTCTGGACGGGCAAACCGTTCTGGAAAACGTGAACATCGCCATCGAAAAAGGCGAGATCGTCACCATCGTCGGGCCGAACGGGTCCGGCAAATCCAGCTTGCTGCGCGCGCTGATCGGGGCGCTGAAACCTGCCAGCGGGTCAGTCACCCGCGCCGACGGGCTGCGCATCGGCTATGTGCCGCAAAAGCTGCAAATTGACGCGACTCTGCCCCTGACCGTTCAGGGGTTTCTGAACCTGCCCCACCGCCACCCTCGTACCGTCGTGAATGACGCGCTTCACAAGGCGGGTGTGGGCGATCTGGCAAAACGGCAGATGGCTGATCTGTCGGGCGGGCAGTTCCAGCGGGTGCTGCTGGCCCGCGCCTTGTTGAATGCCCCCGACATCCTGATCCTCGACGAAGCGACCCAAGGGCTGGACCAGCCCGGTGCTGCTGCCTTCTATCGCCAGATCGAAGAGGTCCGCCGCGAGATGGGATGTGCGGTTTTGATGGTCAGCCATGATTTGCATGTGGTGATGGCCGCATCGGACCGCGTGTTGTGCCTGAACGGGCATGTCTGCTGCGAAGGCACGCCCGAGATCGTCGCCGATGCCCCCGAATACCGCGCCCTGTTCGGGACCGGCACCCAAGGGGCCTTGGCACTGTACCGGCATGAACACACCCATTCCCATGATCACACCCATGATCACAGCAATTGCGACGGGGCCCATTGATGTTGGATGATTTCGTACTGCGCGCAGCCCTTGCGGGCGTTGGCGTGGCGCTGGCCGCTGCCCCGTTGGGGTGTTTTGTGGTCTGGCGGCGCATGGCCTATTTCGGGGATGCAACATCGCACGCGGCCCTGCTGGGCGTGGCGCTGGCCTTGTCACTGGATCTGCCGATCTTTGGTGGCGTTCTGGTTGTGGCGCTGGCGATGGCGCTGATTGTGGCCGGGCTGAACGGGCGCAATGTCAGCACCGACGCCTTGCTGGGGGTGCTGGCACATGGTGCGCTGGCCATCGGTTTGGTCGCGGTGTCCTTGCTGCCGAACCAGCGCGTTGACCTAAGTGCTTATCTGTTCGGGGAAATTCTGGCCGTGACCAAGGGCGACCTAGCCGTGATCTGGGGCGGTGCTGCGGTTTCCATCGCGCTGCTGGTCTGGCGTTGGCAGGCGCTGCTATCGGCCACACTCAACCCCGATCTGGCCACGGCCAGCGGGCTGAACCCCAAACGCGAACAGCTGATCCTGACACTGGCGCTGGCCCTGACGGTTGCCGTGGCGCTCAAGGTCGTGGGGGCGCTGCTGATCGCTGCAATGCTGATCATCCCCGCCGCCGCTGCGCGCCCGTTTTCGCGCACGCCCGAGACGATGGCGATCATGGCAGCGATCATCGGCATGATCGCAACCTTGGGCGGGCTGGCTGCGTCCTTTGCCTTTGACACGCCGACAGGGCCAAGCATGGTCAGCGTCGCGGCGCTGCTTTTTGCCCTCTCGGCCGGTCTGGCACCTGTATTCCGGCGCTAGGCCTTTGAAATAACGGCGGTCGCCTCGATCTCGACGCGGGCTTCATCCTCGATCAGGCCCGCGACCACAACCATCGCCATGGCGGGAAAATGCCGCCCCATCACCTCGCGGTAGGCGCGGCCCACCTCGGCTTGGGCGGCCAGATATTCGGCCTTGTCGGTCACATACCAGGTCAGGCGCATGATATCTTCGGGCACGCCGCCTGCGGCCTCGACCACCGCGCGGATGTTCCGCAACGCCTGTTTCATCTGCCCGATGAAATCATGCGCCTCGAACTTCTGATCGGCAGTCCAGCCGATTTGCCCGCCCACAAACAGATGCCCGTCCGCGCTAAGCATTCCGTTGGCATAGCCTTTGGCCGGTGCCCATCCTTCGGGCTGGATCACTTGATGAGACATTGAATTTCCTTTTCAGACAGGCGCTTAGACGCCAAGATATTGATCGGCCACACTGCTATCGAGGGCATCCATGCGCCCCGACCAGACAGAGGCACCGCGTTCCAGAATGACAGCGCGATCCGCGATCTGTCGCAGTTCGGCCAGTGATTTATCGACAACCAGCAAGGCCAGTCCCGCGTCACACTTGAGCGTGGCAACAGCGGCCCAGATTTCCTGACGCACCACAGGGGCCAGCCCCTCGGTCGCCTCGTCCAGCAGCAGCAGCGTGGGGTTGGTCATCAACGCACGGCCAATCGCCAGCATTTGCTGTTCGCCCCCCGACAACGACCCCGCAATCTGGTCACAGCGTTCGCCCAGACGGGGAAACAGGGCGCAGACTTTCTCGAAATCCCACGGGCCGGGGCGCGCGGCGGCGATCAGGTTTTCGTAAACGGTCAGCGGGCCAAAGCACCGCCGCCCTTCGGGGACCAGACCCAGACCCGCCTGCGCAGCCTTGTAGCTGGGCAACGGGCCTATATCGCGGCCATTGAAATGCACCGTGCCGCCTGACTGTTTCAGCATCCGGCAGATCACCTTGATCGTGGTGGATTTACCCATGCCATTGCGCCCCATCAGCGCGCAAACCTCGCCTGCCTCAAGGGCCAGATCGACGCCGAACAAGGCTTGGGACGGGCCATAAGACGCCGTGATTCCCTTAAGTTCCAACAAGCTCATGCCGCATCCTCCGCACCCAGATAGGCCTCGCGCACGGCCGCGTCGCGTTTGATTTCATCGGCAGTGCCCGTGGCGATCACCTGCCCGTAGACCAAAACGCTGATCCGGTCAGCAAGGGCGAAAACCGCGTCCATATCATGTTCAACCAGCAAGATCGGGGCCTGTGCGCGCAAATCATCCAAAAACCCCGTCAGCCGTTTCGACCCCGAAGCCCCCAGCCCCGCCATCGGTTCATCCATCAAGAACACCTTGGGGTCCAGCGTCAGGGCGACAGCGACCTCAAGCAGGCGGCGTTGACCGTGGGACAGATCGGCGGTGCGTTTGGCGGCCTGATCGGCCAGCCCCACCCGCTCCAACGCTGCCATGCCGCGATCGACCAGCGCGCGGTCTTTCATCACGGGTCGGAAAAACCGCATGACAGCCCCGTCATGGCCCAATGCGCCCAGCACAGTGTTTTGCAGCACCGTATATTCCATGGCGAGCGACGAGATCTGGAAGGTGCGACCCAGCCCTGCCCGCGCCCGCGCCACTGTCCCCAAAGGGGTCACGTCGCGGCCTGCAAATTCCACCGTACCGCTGTCAGACCGCAGCCCGCCCGCAACCTGTTTGATCAGCGTTGACTTGCCAGCCCCGTTCGGGCCGATCAGGGCGTGGATTTCGCCCGGCATCAGGGTCAGCGACACATTATCCGTCGCCTTCAGCGCGCCAAAGCTTTTGTTAAGGTCGGATAATTTCAGCAAAGGATCAGTCATGTGCCACCTCGCGTCCGGCAATCGTGCCGATCAGACCACCGCGCGCAAACAGCACGACCCCCAGCAACAACAGCCCCAGATAGACCTGCCAGAATTCGCTAATGCCGCCCAATGTATGTTCCAGCAAAATAAACAGCGCGGCCCCGGCCACAGGGCCGAACAACCGCCCCACCCCGCCCAGAATGACAAAGATCATGATTTCCCCGCTGGTGTGCCAGCTGAACATCGTGGGGCTGACGAAACGGTTAAGATCAGCAAACAGCGCCCCCGCCAGCCCCGTCACAGCCCCCGATATCACAAAGGCCACCAGCCGGATACGAAACGGCGTAAGGCCCACGGTTTCGACCCGTTCCGCGTTTTGCCGCGCAGCCGATAGCGCCAGCCCAAAGGGGGCCTTGGCCAGACGGCCCGCGCCGAACAGGACAATGGCCAGGACCCCGAAAGCGATGGCAAAAAACTGGATCGGGTCAAGGGTGTTCAACCCCGGAAAATCGTTGCGAATATAGATAGATAGCCCGTCTTCACCGCCGTAGGCTGGCCATGAAATCGCGAAATAATACAGCATCTGCCCAAAGGCGAGCGTGATCATGATAAAGTAAACGCCCGTGGTGCGCAGGCTCAGCGCGCCAATCGCGAGGGCGGCAAGCGCTGCTGCGATGATGGCCACGCCCCAGATCACCAGCATCGATTTGGTGCCTTCGATCAGAAACGGGGTTTCCATCAGGGGCGTATAGCTTTGGGCGTGGCTGGCAAGGATGCCCATCGCATAGCCCCCCAGCCCGAAAAAGGCAGCATGGCCGAAACTGACCAGACCGCCCAGACCCAGTGCGATGTTGAGGCCAACCCCCGCCAAGGCAAGGATTGCGGCCTTGGTGGCCAGGGTGATGATAAACGGCTCGTCCAGCGCAAAGGCGGCCAGTGCGGTAACGGGCAGGATCGCGAATAGAATGACGTTCAGAAAGGTTTCGCGGGTCATGTTACGTCCCTCCAAACAGGCCGGAGGGTTTGAACAGCAACACCCCCACCATCAAGATGTAAATCGCCATGGAGGCGACAGCCGACCCGACGGACGTGGCCGATGATGCCTGCATGAATATCCCCAGAAGCGGCGGCAGCAGCACGCCCCCCAAGGTATCGGTCAGGCCCACCAGCAACGATCCGACCAGCGCGCCCTTGATCGACCCGATGCCGCCGATCACGATCACCACAAAGGCAAGGATCAACACAGGTTCGCCCATGCCGACCTGCACCGACTGGATCGCGCCGACCAACGCACCGGCAAGCCCGGCAAGCGCGGCACCAAGGGCAAACACCAAGGTATAAAGCTTTGAGATATCAACGCCCAATGCGGCAATCATCTCGCGGTCGGCCTCTCCTGCGCGGATCTGGACGCCGATGCGGGTTTTGGCGATCAGCCAGAACAGCCCCAAGGCCACCAGCAAGCCCACGCCGATAATCACCAGCCGGTACAGCGGGTACAGAATGCCCCCCGGCAACATCACCGGTCCGGCCAGCGCCGCAGGCACATCAAGGAACAGCGGAAAGGAGCCGAAAAGCCAGCGCGTCCCTTCCGAGAAAATAAGGATCAACGCAAAGGTGGCCAGCACTTGGTCCAAATGGTCGCGTTCATAAAGGCGGCGGATCACCAGCAGTTCGACCAGCGCACCAGCAGCAGCGGCGGCAGCAAGTGCGGCGACCAAGGCCAGCGCAAAGGAACCGGTCCAGCCCGCCACCGCAGCAGCGGCAAAGGCACCGACCATATAGAGCGATCCGTGGGCCAGATTGATCAACCCCATGACGCCAAAAATCAACGTCAAACCGGCAGCCATCAAGAATAGCATTACCCCGAACTGAAGTCCGCTCAGAACCTGTTCGATCAATAATATCAGGGACATATAGGTCGTTCCTCAGGTGAATATTGCAGGCATCGACCTGTCAAAATGTGCTGCGCCGACAGAGCGGCGCAGCACGTTGGATTACATTTTGCAGTCTGCACCATAGACATCTTGATGGTTGCTGGCCGCGACCCCGATGATCTTGTTGGTCACGATGTCACCCTCTTTGACGACTTCGCGCATGTAGATATCCTGGATCGGATGGTGGTTTGGTGCAAAGGCAAACGCACCACGTACCGATGCGAAATCAGCCTCTTCCAATGCGGCCTGAAAGGCGGCGGCGTCTTTCACATCGGCTTTGCCCATCGCGCTTTGCAACAACAACGCCGTGTCATAGCCCTGTGCCGCATAAAGCGACGGCAAACGGCCATACTCTGCCTGGAAATCGGCAACGAATTTCTTGTTCGCCTCGTTGTCGATGTCCTTGGACCAGTGCGATGTGTTCTTGACACCCAAGGCCGCATCACCGATCGCGCCCAAGATTCCCTGATCAAAACTGAACGCAGGGCCCATTACTTTCTTATCCACACCGGATCCGGCATATTGTTTCATAAATGAAATTCCCATGCCCCCAGGCAGGAAGAAATAGACCGTATCGGCATCTGATGCGCGTATTTGTGCAATCTCTGCGGCATAGTCTGTCTGGCCCAATTTGGTATAAACCTCGTCAACGACCTCACCTGTGAAGGTGCGTTTGAACCCGGTCATGCCATCGGTCCCCGCAGGATAGTTGGGTGCCATCAGGAATACTTTTTCGATGCCATTCTCGCTGGCCCATGACCCGCTTGCCTCGTAAAACGCATCATTCTGCCACGCCACGTTAAAGTAGAAGGGGCTACAGCCCTTGCCGGCCAGCGCCGACGGACCCGCGTTTGGTGACAGATAGAATTTGCCCTGTGCGGTGACCGCTGGCACCACGGCCATCGCAAGGTTGGACCAGATGATACCGGTCATCACATCGACCTTTTCGGACTGGATCAGCTTGTCGGCCAGTTGCACCGCGATATCCGGCTTGCGCTGGTCGTCTTCGATCACAAGCTCCAGGTTTTCATTGCCCTTGGCCGCCAGCACAAAGCCGTCGCGCACGTCGAGCCCAAGGCCCGCACCGCCGCCTGACAGGGTCGTGATCATCCCGACCTTGACCTTGCCGCCATGGGCTTCGGCATAGGCCATCCCGGCGCTTAATGCGGCAATCGAGGCCGCTGCAATCAGTGATTTCAGTTTCATAACTCTCTCCGTTGAAGTGTTGAGCCTCTTTAGACGGGCTCGTTTGGTCGTTTCACAGTGACGTTTGCGGGCTGGCCGTCAAGCAGTGCGGGCTTAAGTAACCCGCGACTTTACTTTATATTTATCGTCGTCCCACAGATTGTTGTTCATGACATCGGCGACGATCTTGACCGCCGCAGTCACGTCGGCGCTGTCGATATAAAGCGGGGTAAAGCCAAAGCGCATGATATCAGGCGCGCGAAAATCGCCGATCACACCACGGTCAATGACGGCCTGCATCGCGGCATAGCCTTGTTCAAAGCGCCAAGACACCTGACTGCCCCGGATCGCCGGATCACGGGGGCTGGCCAGCGTCAGCGCAGGCACATCACGTTCGATCTCGGCGATGAACTGCTCTTGCAGCGCGATCGACGCGGCGCGCAGATCGTTCATGTCCACATTCGCCCAAAGCTCCATCGCGACCTCGAGGGCGGTCAGCTGGATCACAGGGGGCGTGCCCACGCGCATCCGCTCGATCCCGTTACCGGGGGCGTAATTAAGATCAAATTCAAAGGGTTGACGGTGTCCCAACCATCCGGCCAACGCAGGTTCAACGCTATCCGCCAGATCGGGCCGGACATAGATGAAACCGGGCGCGCCGGGGCCGCCATTGAGGTATTTATAGGTACAGCCCACAGCAAATTCAGCATTCGATCCAGCCATATCCACCGGCAAAGCCCCAGCCGAATGGGCCAGATCCCAGACCATCACAGCGCCCTTTGCATGCGCCAGATTGGTCATCGCCTTCATGTCGTGTTTGCGCCCCGTGCGGTAATCCACCTCGGTCAACATCACCACGGCGATGTCTTCGCTGATCGCATCCGCCACCTCTTCCGGGGCCACGGTGCGCAACTCATAGCCCTGCTCCAGCAGCTTCACCAGCCCCTCGGCCATGTACAGATCAGACGGAAAGTTGCCCGTGTCGCTCAGGATCACGCGGCGGTCCTTGCGCAGCTTCAGCCCCGATGACAACGCCTGAAACACCTTGATCGACAGCGTGTCGCCCATGACGACGGACCCGTCCGGCGCGCCGATGATGCGCGCGACCATATTGCCGACGCGGGAAGGCTGCTCCATCCAGTTGGCCTTGTTCCAGCCGCGGATCAGCATTTCGCCCCATTCATCCGCCATCATCGCCTGCACCCGTGCAGGCACGGCGCGCGGCAGCGGCCCCAGCGAATTTCCATCCAGATAGATCACGCCCCCGGGCAGGAAAAACGCCTCTTTATTCAGTATATCAGCCACTTAAAGCGCTCCTCTTACGTGCCATAATTCAGGGAAAAGTTCGACTTCGAGCATCTTGCGCAGATAGGCTACACCATTGGTCCCCCCCGTCCCGCGTTTGAAACCGATGATCCGCTCTACGGTCGTGACATGGTTAAAACGCCAGCGGCGAAAGTAATCTTCAAGATCAACGAGCTTTTCCGCCAATTCGTAAAGCGCCCAATGTTTCGACGGGTTTTCATAGACTTGCTGCCACAGATCCTGAACCGCCGGGCGGGCCTCCCAGTTTGTGGTGCCGGGATCGCCGGCAAGGGGCGCATGGTCTAACCCCTTGCAAAGATGCGCAATTGCGACCTGATACAGACTGGGTTGCGCCAGTTCGTCTTGCAACGCCTTGAGCGCATCGGGTTTATGTTTATGCACCTGCATCAAAGCGCCGTTGCGGTTGCCCAGCAGATATTCGACCAGCCGGTATTGGTGCGACTGGAACCCGCTGGAGTTGCCCAAAGACGGCCGGAACGCGGTGTATTCGCTGGGGGTCATCGTGCGCAACACATCCCACGCGCTGTTAAGCTGTTCAAATATCCGCGCCACGCGCGACAGCATCTTGAAGGCCGACGCCAGATCATCCGACAGCATCACCCTGCGGGCCGCCTGCAATTCATGAATGGCCAGCCGCATCCACAGCTCGGACGTCTGGTGCTGCACGATAAACAACATCTCGTCATGGGCATCACTTAGCGGATGCTGCGAGGATAAAATCGCATCCAGCCCCAGATAATCGCCATAGGACATGTCCTTGGCAAAATCCATTCTTGCCCCTTTTGAGGCCTCTTCAAAACTGCTCATTCTTTTTCCCTCAGCGCGAAACGCTGTATTTTCCCTGTCGCGGTTTTCGGCAGAACATCAATAAAACGGATGTCCCGTGGATATTTAAACGGCGCAATGGTCGCTTTAACATGATCCTGCAACAGCTTGATTGTGCTTGTATCTTTTGGTGCGCCTTTGGTCAAAACGACATGCGCCTGCACGATGGAGCCGCGCTGCTCGTCCGGCTTCGCGACCACGGCACATTCCGCTACAAAAGGATGCGACAGCAATGCCGCCTCGACCTCGGGACCCGCAATATTATACCCGGACGAGATGATCATATCATCGTTGCGCGCGGCAAAATGCAGGTATCCATCGGCGTCCATGCTGAAACTGTCACCGGTGATGTTCCACCCGTTCTGGACGTAAACCGCCTGCCGGCCATCGGCCAGATAGCGGCACCCTGTCGGCCCCCGCACGGCAAGCCGCCCGACCTCTCCGCGCGGCAGCTCCGCACCATCTTCGCCAATTACCTTGGCCTCGTATCCGGCGACGGGCTTGCCGGTGCAGGCCGCGCGGTGATCGTCAAACCGGTTCGAGATAAAGATATGCAGCATCTCGGTCGCGCCGATCCCGTCCAGCATCGGCTTGCCGGTTTTTTCCTGCCAATCGTGGTAAACAGGCGCGGGCAAGGTTTCGCCCGCACTGACGGCCGCCCGAAGGCTTGACAGATCGGCACCACGGTCCATCGCCGCCAACATCGCGCGATAGGCGGTGGGGGCCGTGAAACACACAGTCGCCTTATATTTCTCGATGATCTCGATCATATTCGGCGGTGACGCGTTTTCCAGCAAGGTCGCTGCCGCACCGAAGCGCAAAGGAAAGATCGCCAGCCCCCCCAGGCCAAAGGTAAACGCCAGCGGCGGCGATCCTACGAACACATCGCTCGGTGTGACCTGCAAAACCTCGCGGGCATAGCCGTCAGCGATGATCAACAAATCGCGGTGAAAATGCATCGTCGCCTTGGGGCTGCCCGTCGTACCCGAGGTAAACCCAAGCAGCGCCACATCATCGACAGCCGTATCAACCGCGTGAAACTGAACGGGTTTCTCAAGCGCCAGCCGGTCCAGTTCGGCGTCATGGTTGCTGGTGCCGTCAAACCCCACAACCGATTTCAAGTATTGAGACCCCTTGGCGCAGGCCGTCATTTCATCCATCAACCGCGTATCACAAATCGCGTGGCTGATCTGGGCCTTGTCGACAATCGCCGTTAACTCTCCGGCGCGCAGCATGGGCATGGTGTTTACCACCACCGCCCCCGCTTTGGTCGCCGCCAGCCAACAGGCCACCATCGCAGGGTTGTTCGCCGACCGGATCAACACGCGGTTGCCGGGTTTCAGCTCCAGGTTCTCGACCATCGCGCGCGCCAGCTTGTTGGTCCAGTCCGTCAGTTCCTTATACGTCCGGCGGCGGCCATTTCCGATCAGCGCAGTGTGATCACCGAACCCTTTTTCCACCATTGAATCAGTAAGTTCCACACCGATATTCAAGCGATCGGAATAGTCGAACCCGTCAAGCAGCAGGTCCGGCCAACTGTCCTTGGGCGGCAGGTTGTCGCGTGAAAACCTATCGAAATGTCCTGACGGCTGCATGTCCACCTCTCCCTACATCGCGCCAATGGTCTGGCGTGCGATAACAACCCGCTGCACGTCCGATGCACCCTCATAGATGCGCAGCGCACGAATTTCGCGGTACAGGCTTTCCACCATCATCCCGTGACGGACCCCGTCACCACCAAACAGCTGAACCGCCTTGTCGATCACCAGTTGCGCGTGATCCGTGGCAAACAGCTTGGCCATCGCCGCCTCGCGGGTGACCCTCGGCGCGCCCTGATCCTTTAGCCAGGCGGCGCGGTAAATCAGCAAGGCCGAGGCATCCACATCCACAGCCATATCCGCGATATGGCCCTGTACCATCTGCAAATCCGCCAGCGGCTTGCCCTGCACCTCGCGCGTTGTCACACGCTGCAATGCCTCGTCCAGCGCCCGGCGGGCAAAACCCAAAGCGGCCGCGGCAACCGTCGAGCGGAACACATCCAAGACCGACATCGCAATGGCAAACCCCTGCCCCGGTGCGCCCAGCATGGCGGACGCAGGCACGCGGCAATCGGTGAAACGCAAGGTCGCCAAAGGATGCGGCGCAATCACCTGCAAGCGCTCGGCAATCTCGAACCCCGGCAAAGCGGCGGGCAGGATAAAGGCAGAAAGCCCCCGCGCGCCCGGCGCTTCTCCGGTCCGCGCAAAAAGCGTGTAAACATCTGCGATCCCACCATTGGAAATCCAGGTCTTCTCGCCATTCAGAACATAGTCATCCCCATCCCGCGTCGCCGTCATGGTAGAATTCGCGACATCGGAACCGGACTGCGGCTCGGTCAGGGCAAAGGCAGAAATCGCCGCGCCCGACCGCGTCTTGGGCAACCACTCGGCCTGCTGTTCAGGGGTCCCGAACAGACTGATCGCACCGGTCCCAAGCCCCTGCATGGCAAAGGCAAAATCGGCCAACCCGTCATGCCGCGCCAGGGTTTCGCGGATCAGGCACAGGCTGCGCACATCCAGCGCCTCACCGCCCTGCGCACCGGAATAGCGTAACCAACCGCCCCCGCCCAACATCGCCACCAGCGACCGACACGCCGCATCCGTATCGCTATGATCCACGCCGGCCAAAGCCCCCGCGGACCAGACATCCAAATCATCGGCCAACGCCCGATGCCGGTCCTCAAAAAACGGCCAATCCAGAAAACTGCGGTCAGACATGACGCCCCGCCCCCCTGTTCATTTTGCCAGATAAACTCCCGCCGGAGGCTCCCGTCCTCACATCAAACACCACCGCTCAATTCCCCTCGAACACGGGCCGCTGCTTGGCGACAAAAGCGTTATAGGCGCGCTCGAAATCGCCGGTTTGCATGCAGATCGCCTGCGCCTGCGCCTCGGCCTCGATCGCCTGTTCGATCGACATCGACCATTCCTGCGCCAGCATCGTCTTGGTCATCATATGGGCAAAGTTTGGACCCGACTGGATTTGCTGCGCCAGCGCCAGCGCGTCAGCCTCCAATGCATCGCCTGCCACAAGACGGTTGAAAAAGCCCCAGCGTTCGCCCTCCTCCGCCGACATGGACCGCCCGGTATAGAGCAACTCTGCCGCGCGGGTCTGGCCGATGATGCGCGGCAGGATCGCGCAGGCCCCCATGTCACAGCCCGCAAGCCCGACACGGGTGAACAAAAACGCCGTCTTTGCCTCGGGCGTGGCCAGCCGCAGGTCGGATGCCATGGCGATGATCGCGCCTGCGCCCACACAAATACCATCCACGGCGGCGATCACCGGTTTGCCGCAGTTCACGATGGCCTTGACCAGATCGCCGGTCATACGGGTAAAGCGCAGCATGTCTTTCATGTTCATGCGCGTCAGCGGCCCGATGATGTCATGCACATCTCCGCCCGAGCTGAAATTCCCGCCGTTCGACCCAAAAATCACCACATCCACGTCATCGGCATAGACCAGATCACGGAACCAGTCGCGCAGTTCGGCGTAGCTGTCAAAGGTCAGCGGGTTCTTGCGGTCTGGGCGGTCCAGACGGACCGTGGCGATGCCGTCCTTGATTTCGCAGAGAAAGTGTTTCACGTCGCTACGCATGGCTTGGGTCATTTATTTTTTCCTTATTTTCAGCAGCTTGCGCCACCACAATTAATTGCGCGGCCATGGCGCGGGCATCTGCCGCGCTGATCCCGCTAAGCATCTCGTTGATCCAGCCCTCGTGGGCGTTGGCCTGGCGTGCGAATTCCACATTGCCTGCCGGTGTCAGCCGCAAGGTCATCGCGCGGCGGTCCCCCGGGACAGGAACCCGTTCTACCAGCCCTTCGTCGGCCAAACGATCCGCGATACCGGTGACATTACCGTTGGACACCCGCAACACACCTGAAAGCTGGCTCATCTTCAGGCCTTCGGGGTGGCGCGACAGGGCGGCCATCACGTCAAAGCGCGGCAGGGTGGTCTTGAAATCGACCCGCAGTTTGTCGCGCAGGTGCCCGTCCACGTGGCGGGTCAGCCGCAGCAACCGCAACCACAGGCGCAGCCGATCTTTCGACGGGCTGCTCATATCTCGCCGCCCGATACCGACAGCGCATGGCCATTGACCATCGACGCGCCGGATGAGGCAAGAAATGCCACAGCCGCCACCACTTCGTCGGTGGTGATCATGCGCCGCATCGGGTTGCCGCCGACAACCAGTTTTTCCGCCTTTTCGCGGGGGATATCAAAGCGGGTCATCACGTTGTTCACCGCCGCCTGCCCCATATCGGTATCCACGAAACCCGGGCAGACCGCGTTGCAGGTGATGCCGTCACGGGCGACTTCCTTGGCCAGTGCGCGCACCAGCCCGATCACCCCGTGTTTTGCCGCCACATAGGCCGAGATATTGGGCCCGCCCTGCAAACCGGCGGTCGAGGCGATGGCAATCAGACGCCCTCCTGCCTGCATCCCTGCCAAGGCGGCGCGGAAGGTCAGGAAGGTGCCGGTCAGGTTCACGTCCAGCGTCGATTGCCAGTCGGCCAGCGTCATGTCGCGCAGCTTGGCGGGTTTACCGGCACCTGCATTGGCGATCACGATATCATAGGGCGCGTCGAACAGCGCCTGAACCGATGCCTCGTCGGTTACATCCAGGATGCGGCACGTCATGCCGCGGCCCCCGTCGGTTTCCTCAAGCGCGTCCATCCGGCGGCCCACGATGGTGACATGTGCACCGTCCTGCGCGAAATGCCGTGCGATGGCGCGCCCGATGCCCGATCCGCCCCCTGTGACAAGTACTCTAACCATCAGACACGCCCTTCCATTTCTGCGGCGCGGTCGGCATTGCGCCACGCCTGATCTCGTCCCGCCTCATAGGGTTTTGGCCAGACCGCCTGACGGTCGCCAATTGCGGCCCCCTGATGCAAGGTCCAATAGGGATCGGCCAGATGCGCCCGCGCAAGGCAGACCAGATCGGCCCGCCCCGCCATGAGGATTGAATTCACGTGATCGGCCTCGAATATATTGCCGACCGCCATCGTCTTGATCCCGCCATCGTTGCGGATCCGGTCCGAGAACGGGGTTTGGAACATGCGGCCATAGACTGGCTTGGCTTGGGTCGAGGTCTGTCCGGCTGAAACGTCAATGATATCCGCCCCTGCCGCGTCAAACAACGCTGCGATTTCAACGGCTTCTTCAGGGGTTACCCCGTCATCGCCCGCCCAGTCATTGGCCGAAATACGCACCGCCATCGGTTTGCCTGCGGGCCAGACAGCACGCATCGCGGCAAAGACCTCCAACGGATAGCGCATCCGGTTTTCAAGGCTGCCGCCATAGTCATCATCACGCGTATTCGAGAGCGGAGAGATAAAGGACGAGACCAGATAGCCGTGCGCCGCGTGCAGTTCGATCATATCGAACCCTGCGCGGTCGGCCATTTCGGCTGCGGCGACAAACTGTGCCGTCACGGCGTCCATATCCGCACGGGTCATTGCCTTTGGCACCGCGTTTTCATCCGACCACGGGATCGCCGAGGCTGACAGCAACGGCCAATTGCCCGACGGCAAGGGCGCATCCATCTTTTCCCAACCGACCTGCGTCGATCCTTTGCGGCCCGCATGGCCGATCTGGCAACATATTTTCGCATCTGTTTCAGCATGGACGAAATCGGTCAGCCGCTTCCATGCGGCCTCGTGCGATGGTGCATACAGCCCCGGACAACCCGGCGTGATCCGCCCGTCCGCCGATACGCAGGTCATTTCGGTATAAACCAGCCCCGCCCCGCCTTTTGCGCGTTCGCCGTAGTGGATCAGATGCCAGTCGGTCGGCGCGCCATCGACCGCCTTGTACTGCGCCATGGGCGATACCACGATGCGGTTTTCCAGTGTCATATCGCGCAATTGGAAGGGTGCGAACATCGGCGCGCGGGCGGGCAGATTGGTGCCTGCGCCCGCTTGCTTCATGAACCACGCCTCTGCCCCGCCCAGCCATTTCGGATCGCGGGCGCGCAGGTTTTCATGGCTGATGCGTTGGCTGCGGGTCAGCATCGAATAGTTCAACTGCACCGGATCAAGATCAAGATAGCGTTCCACGTCCTCGAACCACTCGACCGAATTGCGCGCGGCCGATTGCAGGCGCAGCACTTCCAAACGGCGCGCGGCCTCGTATTTTTCAAAGGCGGTCGCCAGATCCGCATCATCCGTCACATGTTTCGCCAGCGAGATTGCGGATTCCAAGGCCAGTTTCGTGCCCGACCCGATGGAAAAATGCGCCGTAGCCGAAGCATCGCCCAGCAGAACGACATTCTCGTGGCTCCATTTTTCACACAACACACGGGGGAATTTGATCCAGGCCGACCCGCGAATATGCCCCGCGTTGGTCATCAGCTTGTGACCGCCCAGATGGTCCTTGAAGATTTCCTCGCAGGTGGCGATCGATTCCTGCTGGGTCATCTCGCCAAAGCCGTAGGCATCATAGGTTTTCTGCGAGCATTCCACGATGAAAGTCGCCGTATCGGGATCGAATTGATAGGCATGAACCCAGACCCAGCCTTTGTCCGTCTTCTCGAAGATAAAGGTAAAGGCGTCGTCGAATTTCTGATGCGTGCCCATCCAGACAAAGGGACAGCGGCGCACATCGATATCGGGCTTGAATGTGTCCTCAAATTCAAGCCGTGTTTTTGAATTCAACCCGTCGCAGGCCACGACCAGATCATAGTCATCCATATAGGCGGATGCCGATTTCACTTCGGTTTCGAACTGCAGGTTAACGCCAAGGGCACGGGCGCGGTCTTGCAAGATCAGCAGTAGCTTTTTGCGCCCGATCCCGCAAAACCCGTGACCGGAGGACGTGATCACCTGCCCTTTGTGATGGAGCGCAATATCATCCCAATAGGCGAAATGGCTGCGGATTTCAGCAGCACTGACAGGATCGTTTTGTTCAAGGTTATCAAGCGTTTCATCTGACAGAACCACACCCCAGCCAAAGGTGTCATCAGGCTTGTTGCGTTCCAGAACGGTGACATCTGCATTCGGTTGGCGCAGTTTGAGCGAGATCGCAAAATACAGCCCCGCAGGCCCGCCCCCCAGACATATTGCACGCATCCCGTCTCTCCCGATTGGTGTCGTTAACCGTGACGGTAGAGTGAGTCGCTTTTTTCTTCAAGCATATATATTTTAATCCTAAAATACCTAGTCGCAGAGCGTCCGGACGCGCAAGCCGAACCGTGCACCAACACGAAGGCTGCAGAAACGCTTCTATGCGTTGTTTGTTAAGCGAAATTTTAAGATGAGTGGTGCCCCCACACGGCGAGTGGTGAAGATGTTCATTCCCCTAAGCTACTGATAGTAAGGATAACTTCAAGCCACCATTTTCCTCCGTGTAACTTAATGTGTTACCTTCAAGGCCCCGCGCATGATGAGCTAACAACATAGCCTGAATGGGCATACAGTCCTCAGTAGCCGCTCTGCATCGGAAGCTGTTTAAGATGTACTCGACCACGACAAAAACTCGCAAAAGTAGCAGTATGCCTATTGAAAACAACCAATTACTTAACTAGCGTTGAATTTCGTGCGGGCGGGTAGCCTATGGCTCGGCTACCTTCGTGTAGTCTTTGTAAGTAAACAGTGAAAACTGGTTGGGGCTCATGTCTCATCTATCTTCGCAAGAGGATCAAATCTATGAATTGTTGCGCCCGCACGTCCAAATCTGGAGACTAAATGGAAAAAGATCAAATAGACAAACTGAGGAACCGTATTTGGATCACTGAACGTTGCCATATGAACGCTGAGATCCGAAACAGATATTTGGAATATTACTTTCACATTACCCTAGCTTTATTTGCATTATCATCTATTTTTATTGCGCTATTCCAGAATGAAACCAATGTTTCCAGCTTCGAAAACATATTAACTTTTACAACTATCTGCACCCTTTCAATATCGCTTCTAATATTCGGATTCAGCTTTGGAGAAGTTGCCGCTCAACATCGCTCATGCTACCTCGACTTGCAAAGGCTCCGCATTGAAGATTCAGGCACGGAGGGCAGCCTTAATGCTAGATATATCAACACATTGAGTTATTACCCAAATCACTCCACATCAGGGCTTTGTTGCACAAATCGGGTGAAGGACGTTTTTCCCCTTCCCCCAGACGGACTTAGCTTACAGGCTCAGTGATGGGTATGCCAAGAGCGGTGTAGCGGTTGAGGACGGCGATACGGACTTGGATT